>CDZH01002743.1_pt1 | contig 87522 bp, 84 predicted proteins | sample 557721 | NCBI WGS metagenome assembly CDZH01 (sample SAMEA3182062, study PRJEB8094) | gut metagenome | biome: human; feature: gut; material: Stool; isolation source: human stools | place: Canada | collected 2013-01-14 | reverse complement strand
ATATCAGAAGATTGATAAGCTGTAACTCCACCTTTAGCAAGAATACTATTAGGGAAGTAAGTATTCATATAAGGGTCATAATCATATATATGACCAGTAGTACTAATTGTATATCTGTCATTAGTATAACTATATTTAGTTAAAGCTAAAGCTCTAATTTTAGCAACAATACCATTACGTAAAGCAGTATGAGTATTGAGATGACTAAATACTAATCTTACATAACGATAACTATCATTACCAACATTTACATTATTAGGACTAACACAAATATCACATTTGTGTGACCATCCTTTCATTATTTTAGAAACATATTCTTTATAACCACCAGTACTACTTCCAAAATATACTTGGCATTTTATATCAACTCCATTATTTACATCAACACTTATCCAACTAAGTTCTTGATATATTTCACCAGGAATCTTAACAGTAACCCTAAGTTGATTTTTCTTTATTTGAGCAAGTTTATCAGCCTCAGTATCACCAAGCATATTATTAGACCCTAAAAAATAATTAAATACCCTAGCATTATCATTTACAAGATTAAATCTATTTTCTGAATTACCAGGATATGTATTCCAACTAGCACCGTTATCCATTGAATATTCTACTTGTATATTATCTTGAGGAATACCATTAAACATATTAGTAACATTAGCTGCAATACTACCATCCCAATTATTTACATTAGTACCAAAAGCATTTACATCAGCCGTGGTAGGCATTATACCTTTAGCTGTTAATAAATTATTAATATGAGTAAAACCATTAATAGTAGCAGTATTAATAATAGTTATATCTTTAAAAAGAGCATAACCACCTTGCATTATTTTCCAATTATTACTATCTACTTGACTACACATGTCTTGAACTTTCACCCAATTAGTATTATTACCATTACCTAAATATAAATCACCACCACTACCTCCAATTCTAGCTGCGGCATCAGGAGTTATAGTTGTAATACCTGGAAATTTAAGTGTACCATTACTTCTTTTATTAGAATCATAATTAAATACAGTTCCATCGGCTATACCTAAATATATAGCATTAGCGACAGTATCATATTTGAGACCAGCCCAATCACTATGCTCCCAGTTGGTTGCTCCAAAACGAATAGCAGCGCCAGTATTAAATACTACTTGGTCTTTTATAGCTGATATACGAGCATTAGCATTTACATTATTATTTAATATTATAGCTCCGTTTTCAGAATCACTATTATTTATATATATTGTTCCATTAACATTACCAGTACCATCAAAACTTTGCCCCCAAATAGTTCTAGGAGTTTGAAGTTTAGTTGCAGAAGTAGCAATGTTATTACTAACAGGAGTAACTTTATCTGGTAAACTTGTAAGATTTGTACCTTTATGTTCGAAGACAAGAATACCATTATTACCTTTTAATGTTATTCCATAAGAACCTACATTCCAAGCTCCTGATTCATAATACACATCATAATAATTATAGTTAGATGATTGTACTGTAGGTAAAACCCAAAGATTACAAGTTCTACCACTTACAACTTTCTTTACTATTGAAATTGAAGTTCCTCCATTATTATAAGGATGTTCTGCTGTAGAAATTCTAATTTCTATTTTAGCACTATGATAACGTGTTCTAATATCTATTTCACAATCAAGTGTAGAATAACCATTTGAATTTGCTATTCTAAACAAATGAATATACTTATAAGGGGCAGTTCCTGATGTGTAAATTCCATGTCTACCTACTATTCTAGTAAAAGCAGATGCATGTTCACCATCAACAGTATCTGCATTTCCAGCACTACTAGCATAATTAACACTAATGTTCGATATGCTTTTGGTAGTTCCACCAACTGTTATACTAATTCCCTTATCAGAATTAGATAGAGCAGTAAGAAGTCCACTTGCATGGTAACCATCTACAGTGTCAGAATTACCTGCGCTGCTAGCATATCCATTATGCAAAGCATTATATAAACTATTTGCGCCTTTTTGACTAAGACTTGTACCAGTAGAAGTTCCACTATAACTATCAGTAATTCCTCTCCAAGTATTTTGCCAAGTAGTAGAAACACCATTGATAGTAATAGTTTGACCGCTTACAGAACCAGTAACAAAGTTTTTATCGTTAGTAAGTTGACTTACTTTTGTAGGTATTTCACTCTTCTTAGCATAATCTGCTAAACTTTGATGAGAAGTAAGATAAGTTCCTAAATCTACAGCAGTTCCACCAGTAGCTGCAATAGTTTTAGTAACACCGTTAATCTTAACACTATGAGTATGACTAGTAGAAGACTTACCATTAGCAATATTATCAACTTGACCTTTAGTATAATAATTTGCTAAACTTTGATGAGAAGTCAAAAACGTAGCACCTTTAGTAAAAGTAATACTAGTTCCATTTTTACTAACACTAGTAATAGCATTACCTGTTCCAGTTACAGTTATACTAGTAGCACCATTATTTTCAATAGCAGATATTCTACTATGAAGTTTATAAATAGAACTAGCACTAGCTATTTTACTTCCTTCGTTTTGAGGGTCAGAAGTAATAGCAGTACTATAAGGAATTATAGTTCCATTTAATCCACCTCCACCCCCCGTAGAAGGTGTGTATGTTCCGTAAGCACTAACACCACCTTGTACTCCAAGATGAGCTGTTTTATTACTACTAGCACTAACTATTTCAAGTATATTAGGGTCTCCACTCTTTGTTCTAAGAATTATATTACCAATTTGAAAAGAACCACCGGTATTACTATCTCCAATAAATAAACCAGTAGGAAGATTATTACCACCTTCAACACCACCTAAAGGTAGAACACTAAGTCTACTAAAGGTTTTCATTGGAGTAACATAATCTATATTATTAAAATCTGTACTATCTTGATTAGCAGTATGTAAATAGAACAATCTAATATAGTAGAACATTGTTACCATACTAGTACCTTGAAGAATAAAACTATTAAAGTTTCCACTAAGTACACCATTAGCATTCCAATGAATATTTCCTCCAGCTAAATAACCAGTACCATCATGTCGAAGAAGACTCATAGCATAATCAGTACCAGGAACTTTAGTTTCAAGTTCTTCACTAGTAAAAGTATCACGGTCTACCATAGGACCACCATACCAAGCAGCTATAGAAGTTTTATCTCCTTTTACAATACCATTCATACCAGCTGTAACTTTTTTATCAACATCTTTAAGTTGAATTGCGCTAGTAAGAACTAAACCTCCATTAATTTCTGTTGTTTGATTAAGAGCATCTTTAAGATATTTGTATGAAGTAATATCAGTACCCATACCACTAAGTATATCAGCTTGACAAATAGCAAGATATTGTTTAACTGTTTTAATCTTCTCTTGAAGGTTTCTATATTTAGTATTAGCTTCTCCTATATTAACTTTAGTTATTTCAGTATTAGCGGCTATGAGTGTATTAATAAGGTTCTTATATTCAGTCCAAGCTGTTTTCATAACAGTATTGGCTTCTTCCAACTTACCTTTATTAGCATTATCATTAGTAAGATATTTAGATGTAATAATATTATTAACTTGGTCTATTACAGCAGCAACTTCATTACTAGCTTGATTTAACAAGTCAGTAAGTCTAGCTTTTTCAGAAGAATCAAGTACTCCATCTTCAATAAACTCATTAAACTTATTATTAATACCAGGAATTGTTATATTATTAATAGTATTAATCTTCTCATTTACTACATCAATAGCGTTATTTAATTCAGTTGGACCAACATAACGAACTTTCTTTTTCCAATTAGTTTCATCAAAGTTTGTATTCTTAGAAACAGCAGTAAGCATATCTCCTTTATAATACTTAACACTATTAATAGTAGCATCTTCAGGAAGAATCCAAAGGTCGCGTTCTTTATAACCTTTACTTATAACGCCAGTTCCAGCTTTAGCATCAGCATAAGAATCTACAAATATAGAAGATTTACCATCTATAGTATCGAATACATCTTTAGGAATATCCATTTGTTCCCAAGCACTACCATTCCAATAATTAGTAGTACCATTACTAGTATTATACCAAATGTCACCTTCATGAGAAGCTTTATCTGTCCAATCAGTACTAGGGTCATCTACTTGATACCAAGTTTCAGCTTTACCATCAAGCTGACCTTTAATACCAGCAAGTTCTTCATTTATAGCATTCTTAAAATCATTTAAAGCTTTATCATCAGATTTAACCCAATCAGTTCCATTATAAACCCAAGTTTCAGTTTTATCACCAACTCGTTTAATCCATAAATCTCCTTTATCAAAAGGTTCAGTTGGAGTAGTATCAGAATAAAATATACGACGTTTACTATCAGCTAAGTCTCCAGCAGCTCCAGCTTTATCATCTGCGGCTTTAGCAGCTTTCATAGCTTCATTAAAATCAGCATCTTTTATTTGTATCCAAGTAGTACCAGTCCAACGATAAGAATGATTGTTTTTAATATCATAAAATATATCACCAATATGTTCTGAACGAAGTTCATCAGTATTCCAAGTATTAGCAGGAGCATTATCTACAGTAGGTTCATAGTCATAATACCAAACAACAATACTTTGGTCTTTTTGTTGCTTAACTTCATCAACAAGATTACTAAACTTAGTTTCGTATTCATTAGTCCACTTTTGAATAGTAGCAATAGCTTCAGAATAACGAGAAGCTAAAACCCAATCATTAGCATTGAAAGAAGTTTTATTATCTGCAACAGCTCTAGCTATATCATTATTGAACTTTCCTTCAAGAGTAGCATTAACCCACATATCACCAACTTGATAATTAGTAGGTTTAGTCTCACCATAGAAGACTTTCATTTTACCATCAGCTGTAATTTGAGCTCTATTAGCAGCATCAAGTGCAGAAACAATATCGTTATCCTTAATACGATTCCAACGATAAGGATTAACATCATCGTTGTATTTTGTAAAACGATAAGCATAACCGGTAGTTTGGTCATAATACAAATCGCCTATATGTATTTTCTTTAATTCGCTAGTATTCCAATCTACAGCAGGAAGATTATCAAGAGTAGGTACACCTTCATAAAACCAAGTTTCAATAGCACCATCAGTTTGCTTTTGAAGGTCTTTAATTACTTGGGAATTATTAATAAGATTATTTACAGTTTCTTCATCAACTCCACCATTTTCTTTAATATATTGGTCAAGGTCTTTATCTCCAATACTAGAACCTATTTCAAGATTAGCTTTAATATTAATCTTACCGTTCTTATATTTAATATAAGTTTTAGGATTCTCACCTTTATCTCCAATATACATATCACCATATACATTGAAGAAAGCTTTACCATTATAAACACCAAATTCTACATACTCTTTATTAAGTAAAGTATAATAATTTACTCCAGCATAAAGAGTAATACTAGGAGCATAATTATCAACAGCATTAAGAACTAAAGCTGTTTGACGTTGAGTATCATTTAATCTATGTCCTAATTGATTAAGAACATCTCCTGGAGCAGGAGCATCAGAACCAGAGTCAAAATCAATTTGACTTAAATCAACATAATGATATTTCTTACCATCAATATCTACAGTATCAGAACTAACATTAACTACAAGTCTCCAAAGATAACTATTTTCTACTTTATGATAAGTACCTTTCTTAACATTGAAAGTTTTAGCTTGAGCTTGGTCACCAACTTTCCATTTATTATCTATTTCTTCACCATCTTGTTCACCAAGAAAATAACAACGATAAACTTCTTGATTAAGAGTTTCATTTACAAGATTACCTTCTGCATCTTCTACTTGAGAAATACTCCAAACATCAGTGTTCTCGTCATGCTTAAATACTGGAGCATCTATCCTAATTCTATCTACATAAGCAACTTTAATACTACCGGCAGGAGAAATAACTAACTTACCACCAATAGTATCAACATTAAGTATTTGAAGAGTTTCAAATATAGCTTTAAGACGAACATAAAGATAATCTGTCGTAAGATGAGTTCTACCAGTTTGGTCTACAGACCAAGTACCTCCTGTATAAGCAGTAGGTTTACCAATAGTTAGTCCATTAAGAAAATCATATATTCCATTAATAACTTCATCGTTTAATTTCTTAGGATAAAGAGAATCACTCTTTAATGCAGAATAAACATTAGTATTATTAGGAACTTTATTACTAGTAGTAGTTATAATTTCAACACCTTTACTATAACCACCACCAATAACACCATTATCAAGACGAGAAATAATATCTTGATTAAGTTGAGCTTGAGAAAGTTTATATGCGTAATCCCACCAATTAGTTGTAGATTCAAATAGTCCATCGTTAACAATCTTATAAATCTCACTAATTGTAGGTTTACGAGTACCATCAATCTCTTGAATAGTTGCAGAAGCACTAATAGTTTCCTGGATTTCATTAATATCAGGAGTTACTGTAGTAGCTTTAACTACAACTTCTGTAGACTCTTGAGAAGGACTATTTGCGTCTATCTCATTAATAGCAGGAATTTTACTCATATTATTATTAATTATATTAGTAAAAGGAGGAGGACTTTCATGTCAAAATACTTTAGTAACTTAAACATCAATCAGATTAATAATTTAGTTATATATGCCTCCTCCTTTATTTGTATTTTAGCTTATCAAACTTCGATATGAACATTGTCATATAACCACTTTATTTAGCTTCTAAGTATACTTGATATACGTCCGTTATTAGTTAATCATAAACTAACTGAAAGTCGCTTAGAACGTAAATTTCAAAGAAATAAAAATCTTAAATAACATTTTAACGTCTGCATTATACGTAAAACCCCCAAGACTAATCTCTAGCCTTGAGGGTCACGGACACACATCTAGCATCGCAAGAAGCAAGGGTATTTATAGTTGAATAATACCAGCAGCTCTAAGTTGATTAAGTAGAGTGTTGACAACGCCAGCAAGACTTGCAGCAGTTGCAGTTTCAGTATCAACATTTACTATGTTTGTAATAGCTTTAACTCCACCAAGAGTTGTCTTAGTAGCAGCAGGTAATGTGTAATTTTGCAGATTAGCTAATTTATTCTTTTCTGCTGTAGTATAATCATTACTAGATAATTGTTTACCTTCAACTTTGTCTACTTTATTATTTAATTCGCTGGTAAAATCCTTTAAAGTAAATTCTTTTCCCTTAGTAACCTCTCCATCTTTACTTATAGTATATTTAACTGCATGACCTTCATCTGTTATAATAAAAGCATTACCTCCATTAGCAGGAAGCCAACTTGCTGTACCATAAGCATGATTAATATTGGTAAAAAATGTACGTTGAGTGTCACCAAGTTTAGCAATATTAGCAGCTTTAGTTTCTTCGTCAATACCTATACCAAGTTCAATAATTTCATTAGCATTAATGAAGTCATTAACTTTAACTCCTAAATTACTAATATCAGTTTTTGCAGTACCAAGCTCTTTATTGATAGCATCAACTTTAGTTTCTATTTTAGTAATATCAGCTCTATAATCTTGATTAAGAGCTTCTTTAAGAGTATTCTTATTATCAACAGAAAGACCTAAACCATCAATAGCTTTATTTATTTTTACCTTATCCATATTAATTTATTTTATTATCAATATTCTTATAATCATAACCAAACTTAGATAAGATTGGTTTAATAATCCAAGTCCAACTTACAGGAGCAAGTATAGAACTATTTACAATAAGTTTTACATCAACACCGATAGCATAATATATAACATTAACAATTACTATACTAAAAAGCAATGTAAGTTTCTTAATTGTTCTAGTTACATTACCACGACAAAGATAAATAAGTACAGTAACTAGTATATAAGTTAAAACATTAACTACTATACAATAAGTAAAATCAAAATTATTTATTACTTGTTGTATTATTTGATTTATCGTTTCCATTATCATTATCTTTAATTGCTGCAAATATACTTTTTTATTAGCAATATCAGCAGTAACTATATATTAATTAACACAATTAAAGCAGCCAATATTTATATTAATACTAGCTGCTTCAAATTATTAATGTTATCGACAATTATACCAATCAACTTGAATACCTTTACGACACATGTCTGCATACCAACGATTAAAAGCTATTCCATCATAACCATCAACATCATCTATTACATCTTTTACATATAGACATAAATGCAATCCATCAGGAACACTACTACCTAAGTAATCAGCTTTACACATATTAGCTACAAATACTGCATCATAAGGATTATCATTATTAGTTAAATGAACATTTGATTGTTTCATCATGTTATCTAACTGTTCTCTTGTTATAGGTTCAAGAGCTATTTTTGTTCAACAACAAGACATCTAGTCAATACAACATTTTCTTCTCTGGATTTTTCTACTACATCTTCTCTTGTAATAGACTTTGCCCCATCAATTCTAGTAACAGCACAACAATTAATAACATTGTCTATTACTCTCCAAATTAATTCTTCTTTCTTGTTCATAAGCAAGTCCTTAGTATCTAACTGCTTATTCTTCATCTTCTTTAGTTTTAAAATTTACTTCTCCAAATTTATTAACTATTTGTTTATTTACGTAGTTAATATAAAGATTAGCTCGTTTAATATTACCTAAAGCGTAAGCAGCACAAGCAGCTTGGAATATATTCCAACAGTTAAACATTATACTACCATCACCTTTACAACCATAAGAGCAATCATTAAGAATTGCTTCACCAGATTGACTAATGACAGTAAGTAATTTTATATATGTATCTTCCCATTCTTTAGGAATAGAAAGAACAATCATTTCTTCATCGTTCATAACAATCTAACTTTATTATTAAACTTGGCAATATCAAAACCTTTAATTTTGTCAGAGTTATTAAGTACTGCTTTATATATACTAATAGTAGTAAGTTTAAGTACTTTATCTCTGTTAACTATAAAACCTTGAGCAGCTAGATACTCAAGAGTTTTAACAACTCCTTCCTCTAGCTTTTCAAGGTTATCTATAGTGTCATTTTTGTCTATCATAAGAACATCTTATTAAGAATTAAACACTTTATTATTTATGTATATAGAATATTCATTAGTAAGAATAAGTAATTTATTACTTATTTGACTAATTCTATTTATAGAATCTTGACCATCATAAATGATAGCAAGACATTCATTAGTTACAGCATCAATCCACTCTTCTTTTAGTTTAGTAGCTACACAAATTCCATCCAATTCATAAGCAGAGAAAACATTATAAAGTTTATAATACTCTGTACTAATCACTTTGAATAAGTTTTGTTTTATCAGTACCTTATTCTGTTCGATATTGTTATGAATAATAATTTCATGACAAGTATTAGCAACAGCCCATTTAAAACTATCAAAAGCAGTACAAATAGCATTTTTTACTTTATTTCGTTCTTTAGTCTCAGCATCTTGAAAAGCTTTATCTAGGACACCATTAAGTTTAACTACGTTTTCGCTTACTTGCTTTACAGCAGCAGCCATTTCAACGATAGGTCTATTCCGGTCTTTAGCTTTAAACAAATCAACAAGCTTAATAATAAGAGTATAAGCAAGATAAACTCCACTACTAATAAGCACTGTAACATAAGAAGTATCTTTTATAGATTCAGCTATTATATCATTGATTTGATTAAATTCTTCCATAACGAAAATAAAAAGGAGAACCTCCCCGTAGAAGATGGATAGGTTCTCCTTGAATAACTAATACCTATTAAAATGCAAGAATAGTATCAAGCAGACCAGTAAGTGTAGCATTGTCTGTAGGAACAACAATAGCTAACTCTTGAATAGGAGCTTCGTCACGAGTACGACCATACTTTCTTGGGTACTTGAATTGGATTGAGTACATCTTGTAGTTCTTATCTTCTACTTCCATAGGATAACCTGGATAAATAGAAGCACCATCACGATATACATTAGAGAAACCACGATTTTGAGAACAGAAAGAAGCAAGGTTCTTTACATAAGCTGCATCAAGTGTTGGAGCAACAGCAGCAGTAATAGTAACTTTAGTACCAACCAAATCATCACCTGCAATAAGATTCCAACCTTGATAATTCTTCTTAGCTTCAATAGTTACCTTAGCAGCGTCTACTGTTACTTTAAGACCATCAAGCTGTTCATTACCAGCTTCAATCATATTAGTAAGTTGGTCACCAAGTGACTTAGCCATAGCAGCAGCAGTAGTCTTATGTGAACCATTATCTGTAACAGTCCAAGCATAACGCTCATGCTTTTCAGTACCAAGCTTAATAAGCTGAAGTGTATAATCTTTACCTGCAACAGGCTCTGGAATAGTAATCTCTGCCTTAAACATTTTACCTGCTTGAGGAGTAGAAACTGTAACACGCGCAGAAGCAAAATCAATAGGAATTACGATTGCTTGACTATTAGGACGACCATAAGCGATACTAAAATTGCTATCAGGAGCAGTAGCAAGCCAGTTAGCATCATCATCATTCTGCCATATACCAATAGTACCAGCAGCTACATTGGTCAAATCTTGTGGAGTACCAGTAGCAGCAAGAACTGCATCACTAGTACAAATAAATAATTGTCTCATTATTACTTAAATTATAAATTACGTTTAACTAACGAGAATTAGGTTCATAACCTTCGTCTCTAGCATTATTACGGACATTTTCACGTTGTTGTTGCTGTTGAGCACCTTGAGCACCTACAATACCACCATTAAGAGCAGTACGATATAAATCCACAGCATGTTTAACAATATCAACGTGCATACTCTCAGGAAGTTCACAATCTACGTCTGTACCACCAATGTCTTCATTAAACTTAACAATACCAGGTTTACCAATATAAGATAAACGAATTTCATTTACTTCAAGACCACCTCCAAACTTATAAGCATCTGGTGTAGTCTTAGTATTGGCATCAGGTTTATCAATGTAAAGTTCAATAGTGTTATCATGAATAGTAGCAACAGGACTTCGAAGACTTGGAGCCATTACAAAATCATTAACAACATCAGCAAGATATTGGTCATCTACAAGACGAATTGGGAATATATTAGTAGTAAATGAACTACCACTATCAGCTTTAACATAATCAATGCTCAAATCTACAAGGAAGAAATACTCAATCTTATTAGGTTTACCGTTATCTGCACTACCAGGAGTAGCATATACGTTATCACCTTTTTTAATTGTAGTATCTTTAGCTTCGCTAGCTATACCAAAATTATCAAGAGGAAGAACATAACTTGCAATGTAATTAGTCTTTGCAGCAGGAAGTTTAACTTTAGCTTTCCATACTTTATAAAGACTTTTAAGAGCATTAACTTGATTAAGCTTTGAGTTATCAGTGATTACTCTATCACTGGTAGAACCAATGTTTTGAGCAATCACTTGATTTACTGTGTCCGAAATGGAGTTGTTCAGCAACAAGTCTATCTGTGAAGGCAGTATTGCTCTCACATTCTGCATACCCATTTGTTGGGCATAGTTTCTGAACATTTGGTGCATTTCAGCAATAGTCATATCTTTATCAATTAAAAGAGTTTCAATTTGTTTTCCAACTTATTCTTTAGTCCGTTATTGCCAGGATTCTTAAAGAATGCAATAGCATCATTAATATTAGCACCAACAAACAGACCATCAGGAGTATTGATTTGTTGATTATACTCTGAACGAACAAGTTCACCTCTAGTAATAAGAATTTCGATAAATGCTTTATCGAGAAGATTCTTGTCAGTAACTATAGAATTAAACTTCTTAGGGTCTTCAGTAGCGAACTTCATAAGGTCATCAACTTGTTCAAGAGCAGTCTTATTAAGACCATCAGAAATGTTAAGACCATTAGTTCTACAATACTGAATATAAGCAGCACTAACTTTACTAGGTGAAGATTGAAGTTCAACAAGACGTTCAATAGCCTTCTTACGTTCAACAATAAGCTTAACCTTACGATTCTCTTCTTTAGCAACGTCTTTAATAAAGAAACGAAGAGTAGCATTACTATTAATAAACGCTTCATCTTTAGCTACATCAGGATAGTTAAGACAATGACGCCAAATAATATATTCCTCTACGTTATCAGGCATACCATACTGGTACTTAGTTTGCTCAAGACGAGTAATAGCTTCATCACGTTTAACAGCAGCTTTATAAAGCTCTGCTTCATTAGAGCGGTCTACCTTTTCATAAGCTGCAAGAATTTTATCTTCCTCAGCTTTAACAGTGAGATAGTCTCTTTTATGATTATAATGGAAAGAAATATTAAGTTCCTTATCTCCATCATTAACATCAAAGAAAATATTATTAAGATAACCTTTAACTCTAGTAACGAAGTCTGGATGATTAGCAGCAACACCAATAATCTCTGGATAATAAGCAGCTAGCTCACCTTTATCACTCATAAGAATACGTACAGACTTAACAGAAGAACCTATAGTAGCTTTAGGCTTACCAAGAGCTTGCATATTAATTCTACGATAAGCAGAATAATTACGAACAGAAGAAATAACTACAGTCTTCTTTTCAAAATATGGAGCTTCAAGTTCTGCTTCAAGAGCAGCCTTTTCTTTAGCTTCTAATTCAGCTTGTGTCTGGTTTGCTGAAGGATTTGAACCTTCAGCAGGAGTATTATTATTTCCACTATTTGCAGGACTTCCTTTTGGAATTTCAATTTTAATATCAGTCATAGCAATCAAATTTTAAAATGTTAGAGTACACACTTGAGTTGGAAGAACTTAGTGTTACGGTCAACTTGAAGACCATAAGAATCCTTAACCTCATAACGAGATACGTCAATGTCTGTAGACAGAGTATTAGCAGGGAAACCACCCCATGATGCAGGAATTGGAGTAAGACCCTTAACAACTCCAGCAATATGCTCTTGACCCTTCATACGTACCTTACGAATATTATTATGACCATCATAAGAAGATGTATCAAGCATAAATGCTTGGTGAGAAGTCATTGGAAGACCAGTACGAGGATGGATATAACCATTGTCACGAGCATTGTCTGCAAATGTACCACGGTCGAGGAAACCAAGATGCTTGAGAGTAATCATGTGACCATCAACAGTCTTATACTGACGGAAGTAATTACCATAAGAAAGACCACTCTTAGATTCGCTAATCATCTTGTCACCAAGAGGAGTAACAAAACCATTATCACGAGCATCATTCTTAACAGCACGGTCAAAGTCTTCAACGAAACCCTTACCACAAGCAAGAACTACATCCATATTACCGGTATCAGTATTGCGGTCAAGAATATCACCGATAGTACGATTCAGCTTATTAAGAGTAAGTTCCTCTCCATAAGTATCATAGTTACTTTCACGACAAATCTGTTGCATACCAGCAGTATGTGGAATAGGCTGACCATTGTCTTCATCAATAAGAGTAATCTCACCGTTTACAGTCTTATTATATTCTGCAAACCAAAGACGCTCTTCATTCATAACACGTTGCTGAAGCTCAAACTGGCGCATCTCCTCATTCATCCAAAGATTAGTAGTACCACCACCACTAGTCTTAAACTCATAAGTAACAACAGTATTACTAATGTTACCAGCAATCTCTTTACTATAACGATGGAACTCAAGTTGAGAAGTCATCTTACCAGGTCCCATAGTATTAGTACGATTACCCTTTGAGAAAGACTCTGGAATAGTAGGAGCAGTCAAAGACCAAAACATACCTACACCAAGATTCTGAGCTACATTAACGTAAGCATTTGGATTAGGATTTGTAATACGAAGACGATACAAATAACCACCATGAGAACCATGACCAAGGTCTTTCATAATACGAACTTGAGTTACACCATCAGGAGCAATCAAACCATACTGCTCAATGAACCAGTGTGTCTTAAACTCAACTTCAAAAGTAGCACCACCTTTACCAGGAGTAGTATTAGCAGTGTTAAACCAAAGTACAGAATCATTGAACTTCATACGACCCATAGTCTTCCAAGTCCAATCAGTAGTAGCAATATCTACTACACCAGCAGTACCTTGTCCTTCTGTAAGGAAATTAAGTGGGAATCTATCATCATCCATACCAAAAGTATAGGTGAGCATAGAATTAATCTCACTAGGTTTGGTAAGCATAAGATGAGCAATAGTTTCCTCATTAGAATAACCACGGTCATCATAGTTACCACGTTGCACTTCACGAATTGCGTACATAGTTATTAATTAATTAATTAAACATTTAGCTAAATTGAATATTATCAATAGCTTTATTATTATTAGTTTGTGGCTTAGTAATTCGTACAGCACCATGACCTTTATTTCCTTTGGCAACAAGCTTTAAAGTTTTAACCTGCTCATTATTAATAGCCATCTTAACAAGGTCTTTATAAGTTCCACCTGTGAACATTAACCAAGCACTAAGTAATTCTTGATTAGTAGCTTCCTCTGGAGATTGATTAGCAAGAGCACGCTCATAAGCAGTAGCAATATTGCCATTTTCATCTTTAATACCACGAGAAAGATAATCATAAAAATCATTTGGAGTAACAGTAACTTTTTGTCCATTAACTTCTTTAACAAGAGATTCAGGAAGTTTATATCCTCCAATTTCACGCTTATCAATAGTATCTTTAATACCTTTCCAATAAGCAATAGTTTCAGCTTCATCTTTTTGACGTTGAGCTTCTGCTTGTTTAGCATAAGCTTCATCACGTTCTTTATCAGCATTCTGAAGATTAGCAAGTTGAGCTTTAGCTTCATCATAAAGACCACCAGAGTCTTTAAGATACTTAATGTAATTATCATTAAGAGAAGCATTACCAAATTCTCTAGCAGCAGCTTTAATAATAGCAATCTGTTGCTCTTCAGACTTCTCATCAACAGTAATACCTGAACGGTCAGGACGTTCACCAAAACCACGAGGGTCACCACCATTTACAGTAAGATAATCAACAAACTGCTTGAGAATAGGATTGTCAACAAATACTTTATTGACAGCAGCAGAAGCTACTTCATTGGATTTAAGTTCAATAGCAGAATTAATATAATTCTTAACACCTTCAATGTCGTCAGTAAATTCAACTGGATTACCATTCTCATCAGTAATATCAATATTCATAGCTTTACGAATATTTTCAATATTTACCTCAGCTCCAGGTTCATCAACTTCAAGTGATTTAATCCACTCGTCAACATCTTTAGCTTCTTTAAAAACTTTACCATCTGCATCTACAAGGTCTCCATTCTCAGCAACAGTATATTTCTTGCCTTCAAACTCGACATTTGTACCTACCTCAAGACCCCCCGTAGAAGAGTTGGATGGATTGTCTTTATCATTATCCTTATTATCAGGATTGTCATTGGCATTATCAGGCTCAGGATTATCTTTATCATTTCCTTCACCATCTTTACCGTCACCATCTTTATTATCACCAGAGCCATTACCACCGTTATTATTATTATCAGTGCTGCCTCCGTTAGCTTGGTTATTATTGACGTTAGTACCACTACCATTACCACCGCCATTTCCAAAATCAATATTATCAAGTTCAACCATCAAACGATGATGTTGACCGAACCCAATACTATTACGAAATACAAACATAGCTTTATAATTTAAATGATTAATAATACACTAACACTTGTTAGTTGCTGCAAAAGTAATACCTTTATTTATAGTATGAAGAAAAGCATAAGTTATTTAACTATCATTATTAGAAGTTTCAGCAAACCGATTATTAGTAGAATAAAGGTTATTAATGTCATCAGTTTGAGCATAAGTTTCTTATACAACTCCAGTACTATAACCTATTGTTTGCGTGTATTCTCAAGTGGCTTTGTTTGATGCAAACATTCGAGTACATGCAATTTCCTTAACGTACAATCAATCCAATCTAAGTGGCTTATAAGTTAATCAGCTATTTATAGATAACGTCTCAGAATTGAATTTAAAATATTAAATAAAATTTTATCACATAAAATAAAGGAGCAATACTCTCACGAGCACTACTCCTACACATAATATAATCAACAAAATAAACAATTTATTTCTTATCGTACTTATTCTTATTTGTCTTTGCTATCTTTAATTGATTAGCCATTTCTTCTCTCTTTACTTGACGGTCAGCAGCTTTATTGTAAGTATCCATAGCTATCTTCTGTCTTTCAAGTTGAAGTTTAGCAGTTTCAGTAGCTCTCTTACTTTCCTCTTGAATACGAGCTAATTGATTCTTAGCATATTCATCATTTTGAGGATTTGTATTACCAAGTAAAGCTATATCACCTTTAGCATATTCAAGCTGTAAATCGTATTGTGCTTTAAGAGCAAGTGTTTCTCTATCTTGTTCACCTTTAGCAGCAATCTTTTGTAATTCAAGTTGATTAGCTTGTTCTTGAATAGCTTGGTCCATTTGTTTCATTTGTTCTTCATGTTGTTGCTTTATCTGACTAAATTTCTTAACAGCATCGCTAATAGCAGCAACATTATCTCCAGTAATAGCAGCAAGAGCAGAATCCAAATCTCCATTCTGTGCAGCACTAAATGCCCATTGTTTTAATTGCTGAATCTTATCCATTTCCTTAGCATTGTTTCTAACAGTAGTACTAAGGTCAGAACCAACAAATGAATTTACATCAAGACTAAGATAATGTTTCTTACCGGTTGTTTTATCAATATAAGATGTTTCTAGACCTTCAATATAAGCACATTTAGCAAAGTCTAAATCTCTATTATAATCAGCACATCTCATTTGGTCAAACATTTGGAATATTATAACAGAACCAGTACTTGATTGCGCAACAGCAGTTTGTGTAGTAGAAGCTCCAGCAGATTGAGCAATCTGTCCATAACGTTGAGCATTCATATCAACAAGTTCACGAGCTTCAAGTTTAATAGCTTCTTTTAGATTACTAAGTTCTGTAATATATTGACCCATATTTACATTAAGTAATCTAATGTTTTGCATCTTAACTCCTGCTGCATCTTCTTCATCATCAATAGGAAGTACACCATCGGCAGCCATTCTATATATAGCATCTTCTGTATTATTAGATACAAGAGACTTAGGCAAAAGCATAATAAGCATTTTGTTCTTTGCTATTACCATTTCTTGATGATAAGAAACTATATTACGAAATACTTGGAAAGGAGTAATAGTTTCAATGATACTAAACTTACCAAAATAAGGAAGTACTTCCATAATACCATTATAAGGAAGTTTACCTTTACGTTCATAAAGTATAGGTCTAGCTTTAACAGGATAGATACCAGTAAATCTAGTTCCTATTCTATAACCTTCATAAACTTGAGGTTTATATTCCCATTCAATACTAATATCACCAGCTTCTTTATTCAGCTTATAATCTTCTTCTACAACTCTTTGTTCCTGAAAACCAAGTTGATTTATAAAAGTAAGAATACCTTGACGAGCAAAACCTTTCCAAACTACATGCCAAACTTCATAAAGATTACCATTACGAGCACTAGGATGTTCATCTTTAGTTTTAAATAGTCTACGTTCTTCATCAGTAAACTTATCACAAACATTAGCATAATGTTCAAAGTATTGGTCGTATCTTAAAGGAACAGTCCTTGTAGCATAAGCGGCATCATTATAATACTTATCAAGAAATGCTCTATCATTATCATCAAGATAATCATCAAAAGCATCAAGAATTTGATTATAACTCATCTTCATTTTTCTAGCAAACATATCATGGTCTTCAATCATATATTCACTATTAGGAATAGGATAAGCTTCCATTAAAGGAACACATTCTTTAATAATCTTATCTCCTCTAAGTTCAGTATATGTATAACATTCACCAAAAGCACAATAATTAAAGAATGCAGTAAGATAAATATTAAGGTCATTAGTAATATCTCTAATATAATTAAGAATATCTTGACCTTGTTTACTTTCTTTATCTATATACTCTTGGTTGAAGTTGTGCATAAACTCCTCTGGGTCAGGCATAACATCTTGAGGATTTATAGCTTCTACAGATTGACCTTGACCTTCAGCTTGTTGAACAGCAGCCTGATAACGTTTTTGAAACTCTTTTTGAAAAGCTTGTTGAGCAGCTTCCATAACTTTTTGTTTAAGAGCAGCATTTCTATTAAATACTATATCAGGATTATTAGCTCCTACAACAAAGTCGTGAGGGTTTTTAAAATACTCTCCTATATATCTGCGTATAATATCAGACATAATATCATAATTACGTAGAGTAGCAGGAAAGTTCTTAAAACGTTCCTTACTAGCATTATAAGGATTAAGAGTTTTTCTATAAAACTCTTGAGGTAATTCACCATGTAGAATACGAATTTTAGTTTCAGTATCACTACGGTCATTCATACTAATTCCTAAACCAATAATATAATCGATACTATTAGTATACCAATAAGGCTTTGCTTTCTCTTCAGCACTAACCTTTTGTTTAGGAAATTGATAAGTTAAATTGTTATTAAACATACGTATATTTATTTAGTTAATTATTAAACGAACCAATCTCTATCCCAAATATTATCATTATAATTTTCAATAGTAGCTTTCTTACGATGAGCAAGTTCTTTAGCAGCTTCTACATCATTAAGTTTCCATTGAAGTGCATGTATTAACATTTCAGATACTCTATCGAAGTTACCTTTATCGTTCCATTTAAGAAGTTCAAGTATAGTTTGATAATCATAAATAGTTTGAAAGAAATAAAGAGGTGTACCATCAAGTTTTTTACCAACTTCACTATACAACATTTCTTTAAGTAATCGAAGTCCTTCAAGAACTTTAGTAGTACCTTGACCACTACCACCACCCATATTTATACCATAAGATGCAGTAACTTTAGCTTTAATAGAACTATCCCAAAGTTCTACTGGGTCTTTCATTAAGTACTTTAAAGCTTTCCATTTAGTAAAATTACTAACAGTTTCACCACGGTTAATCTCAACACCAGTAGTACCAATACAATTATAATAAACAGCCATAAAGTAACATATTCTATCAGCTTCTTCAAGTTTCTCAGGACGACCATAATATGCGCATACTACTTTACCTTTAAAGCCATTATATTGTGTAGGGTTCTCCCAAACTTTAATACTATTATGAGAATGTTTATTAGTGATACCACTAGTTTCTTTATTTACACCTACAGGGTCATAACTTATAGAATATTGACCTTTTGGAATACCAACTTCATATTTACCATTTTCATTAACATGATTAACTCTAATAGGTTCAAACCATTTACGAACACAACCATGTGGATGTTCATGTTGTTTACGAGGTACACCTTGAATCCAATCAAAGAAATCTTTATTAAACTTACCTCCTTCTGCTTTAATACGAGCGTTAGTTTTAAATATTACTTTACCATCAGCATCTTCAAAGAACATACCATCATCAGATATATTAGTATAAGCTGGATCATTTTTAAGTACTTCTTCCCAATTCATTAAAGCTTCAGAACTAAATAAGTTTTCACTAGTAGAACTAAATGATTCACTAGGCATATTAGCATACTGACCTAGATAATTAATATAGTCACTAAAAGTCTTACTATGAACTTTCTTATCAGTACGTTCTTTATAAGCAATTCTAAGACCCATTTCAATGTCAGAATTACCATCAGCATCCATAGCATATCTATCGCCAATCTGACCTTGAAGACCCCAACAATAAGGTTTAAAATAACCACAAACTTCATTACGAGAATCTTTATCCCAAACATTCTCAAAAGCTATAAAATGAAAAGCAGATGGATTATAGAAGTTACGTTCAAATGTTTGCATATTACCACTAGTAGCAGTACCCCAAGCAAATAAGTTACCTGTAACATAACTACCAGTACGCATAGCAGGCTCAGTAACATTCATATACTCATCGAAGTTTTCCATAGTAGAAACCTCCTCAGTCTTAACACTAACAGCATCCTTACCAATAGCACAATCAGGATTATTATTTGCAGAAGCACTGAACAAAGCACTATTCCAACTATTTGGACTAATATCACCATTAGGAAGTTTAAAGCCTAGAGTAAAGTTTTCGGCAGCACGAGAAAGAATACCACGTTTAAAGAAAGTCTTATTCTCATAAAAATAAAGATTACGAATAGTAAAATCAGTAAGACCTCCACGCTTAGTAAGATACTTACTATCAGCAGCAACATGAATACAAACTTTATTAGGTTGAAGATTTATCTTATTAGCACTATGACTAGCCATAATATAAGAGAAACCACCACGACGAGTTTTATCAATAAGAAGATGAAAACCATTAAGTTCACAAAACTCTATAATAGCAAATGTCCAAAACTGAGCATCTATAAACTTAGGAAAGTCTTGTTTCTTCTTAGCAACAGAGCCTTTATCGGTATGAATAATAGTCTTTTCATCAAGCTGTTCAATAATAGTATAATTCAGATAATTATACATATCTCCACTAATATGTAAATTACGAACTTCACCATTACGCATAAAACATGGAGCATCAAATCCATGTTTACGTCTATATTCTTCTCTTTTACGTAATTGACGATGAGGAATACTATCTTCTTTATATAACGTATATTTCTCACCATTTATATGATATAAAGAAGCCATTTCAGTAAGAAGATTAGTATTAACAAACTTATCTCCTTTACGTATATCAAGAAGAAAGCCACCACTTTCTCCAATCATAAACAAATCATTAGGGTCTTTATAACCTGCTTCTTTAGCATGTTTATATTGTCCATGATTATCGTTTAGATATTGAAGAAAAGGGTAGCTTTCAATATACTTTTCTACAGTATGATTATCGCTCATTTTATTAAACTTAAAATTAGTAATATAATAGCACCAGCAGCACTACAACAAGCAACATTACGTTGTTTTGTTACTTTCTTACATGACCTATCCAATAATATATATCTTTGTCTAGCTTGTTCTGCAAGAATACTATCATTTCTAATAATTTGTCGAAGGTTCTTATTAATATCCTTTTCATAACTTAATTCTATTAGTTTAGCATTAGCTTTACGAATATCACTAATTGCTATAGTTACACTATCTTGTTCTATCCTCCCCGTAGAAGATGTTAATGATTTACTTGATGAGCTGATAGAACAACTTAATAGTACTATCATTATCAAGAGTTTTAACTTCAATAACTTTTGCATTTTTAATACTATCTAAATTATCAACTTCAATTTTCAAACTATCATTATGTTTTTGTAGTTCAACATCAGTTTCAATAATATTATTATTCTTTTTGCGATGATAATCACAAATAGCTATAGAAACACAAAGAGCAACTATTAGAACTACAAATATTATACAACTTTTACAAGCTTCATTACTAAAACTATTCATTACAAATCCTCCTCATTAATTAAAGTATAAGTAAATAGTTTACCATATCCTTGACTAATTTGTCTATGAGCAAGTTTCATAAGAGTATCAAAATCTTCTTTATTAGCAAGAACTTGACAACCAGCAGACCAATTATCAACTTGAGTAGAATGTCTTCCAGCTTTATGAATATTGATACCAAATGTACCTTCTTCTATAGTCTTTGGATTAAAATCATAAACAGCATTTTTATTATTATCTCTATAAACTTTTACTGGTTTATATTGAACAATAGCTTCATATTTACCTTTATGATAACCAAGTTTCCAAGCAGAACGATATTGACCAGGAACAAGTATAGCACAACCTTTATAATTTACAGGTTTAGTCATACTAGTAATACCGGGGTCAGTAGTAGCAGCAAATATATTTCTAGATTTGATACCATACATATCAATATATTCTACTACAATAACATCATCAAATTTATTAGTAACATTATTGCCAGCATTTCTAATACCAATAATGTTAAGATTATATTTACCTTTATTAAAATAGGCATATCCTTTATTGATGAGTATTTTGCTGAAATCAGCTTTACTTGCTTTATTAAATAATTTTTCATTCATATTATTTATTATTTATTATTTGTAAACCAATCAGGATTAGGAACCATATCAAATAATCTATCTAGAGCATCAACTACTTCTTTAGATTTTTCACTCATTGGATTTTTATATTTCTTACGTTTATTATTTCCCATAACATTATTATTTTAATACACCAAATACATAAAACGTTCCATCTTCTGGAACACCTTTACAAACATACTTAATATTACTAACTTCTTCAACATGAAGAACTCTAGTATTAATTCGTCTTCGTCTTGTCATAATTCATTTATTTCTTTACAAGGAATAAGAGTAATAGTTACTCCATTATCAAAATGATAATCATCCATAACAACACCATTAGGTGTAACATGTCTAGTTTTATATTCTACCATTGTATTTCAGTTTGTGGAGTTAATAAACCTTGTTTATTAAGTTTAATTCTTCTATCTTGAAACATAGCATCTATTTCATTACGAATATAATTAATCTTAAACCAAGTAACAACTTCCTTACCTTCTTTATCAATCTTATACATACCATGAACATCACGATAAGGCATACCATATTTATTCTTTTCAAAAGGAGTTTGAATATGACAAAGACCTAGACCAACACAAGGAATGCCTAATATCATTTCAGTCATTCTAGCATAAGTAGATAATTGCATAGTATAATGATTACCATTACAATTTTCTAGATGAGCAAAAGGAGGTAACATAAATTCATGAGTATTACACCATTCATCAGTAAGCTGAATAGGTTTAGTAGTTTTATCTTTACGATAAAAACCACTAGTAAAATGAAGACCATCTTTATTAGTTTTCCAATCAAGAATAACAAATCTATCAGGTCTAACACAAAGAACATCTATAGTACCACTAAGAAGTAACTCTGGAACAAATACTCCAATTTCAGAATAAATAGTATATCCTTTATTTATATAATATTGAAATACTTGATATATTTCAGGATACTTATTATTAGTAGCTTCTTTAAATTGTTCTATATCTAGAGGATGAGCTGTAAGATTAGGAATATCAGCTACAGTTATACATCTACCACTTTTAACTTGATTAAGATATTGAATAGCATCTTTAAACATACTACTTCCTTTAATACCATCTTCAAGTCCATTATGTGTAGCTGTACCACGTTCACAAGCTTCTTTAGTTATTCTTTCCCATTCAGCTTCAAGTTTACGTTCACTAATACCACGTTCTTTAGCTTTCTTTCTAAGCCAATACTTCTTATCAAACTTAGGACAGTAATTCTCTATATTAGTAGTTACACTAAGATATTCATTACCTAAAGAATCGGTATATTTATGTGGACCTTCATCAAAATAAAGAAAGTTATTTTCATAAATACTATTCATAACTTAAACAATATAATGTTAAACATAATCAGCAGCATTCATACTACTAGTAATAGCACCACCACCTCTAGCTTTTTCAGACTCTTTTTCATACATAAGATTTTCCTTAGCTTCATTCAAAGATTTTAAAGTCTTAGGAATCTCAGATGCTTTAGCAGTAACTTTATCTACTAAATCTAAAAGAGTACTTACATTCTCTATAGTTAAATTAGCTCTATCTCTAAGCTTTTCATTAAGCAAAGCGTTAATAGAATCAACTGCAATATTTACATTATGTAGAGTTTTAAGAAGATTCTCAACAACTCTACCAGCTTCTCCTATATTTTGAGCATAATATCTTTTAATTATCTTCAAAACAAGAGCACTAGGTATGTAGTTAGCTGGAAGACCAGCTTGTTCTATAGCCATTTTAAGAGCTTCAGCATCACTTAAACCACTTTGTTTTGCAGGAGACTTAGGGTCTCCAAGATAATAAATAACTATACAGTCTTTTACGTAACCAGACTTATCTTTAGACTTATCTCTAGTATAAAGCTCTCTAACGTCTTTATCTATTAATTGACGAATAGTTGGAGCTTCAGGCATACCATTATCATCAATAAGCAAAAGATTATCTATTATTAATCTATCTCGTTGCATGGTTCAGAATAATTTAAACAACCTAAACAATAAAATCTAATATTAGCATAATATTTGCCACGAAGTTCAACACATTTCCAATAAGTTTTACCATTCTTATTAGCCATACGTGCAACTTGATAATTATATACTTTTGCTTCGTTGTCTCTAATAACAGCTTCTCTCATCATTGCAGCCTTAAAATTTTCAAAGTTTTCAGGACTCATAGTTTCTTTAGCTGCATCTAGAGTTTCTTTGTTTTCAGCATAAGCTTTTGAACCAGCTTTTCTTTTAATCTTACCAAGATAAGGAATAGCAGTAACTTCATCAGCTTCTAAATGACGTTGAGCATCTTTTTCAAGTTGAACTAGAATCATCATGGCAACATCCTTATCTATAATATTATCATCTATAGTTTTAAGTATAGATGCTTTATTTTCAATAAGAACTTGTTTACCAGTAGAACTAGGAAATTTACCTTCTTCTAAACCTTCATCGTTTATTTTATATTTCATATTAGTAATATTATTAACACTATAATATGAAGCTTTGGGAGTATAAACTCCCTTAGCTTTTTAAGCCTCCCCGTAGAAGATGTTCAATGTAAAATTACTTATCCATATCAGTTTCTCCAGCATCAGGAGAAATATAATATTGACTAACAGGAATATACTTTCCTACAGAGCCATGAATATTACAAACTGGAACAATCTTAAAATCTACAAAATAAGTAGGAACTCCAATAGCCATAAGTTTCTTATTTAAATCAAAATTAGTTTGAAGAAGATTAAGTAAGAAACCAGGAGTAAGAACATTAGCAGGAGAATTAACATGATGTCCCATAGCAATATCACTAGGAGAAATAATTATAGTTTCACCAAGTTTAATGTCTTTAATAAACTCATCATTAGTATTACTCTTAATCATAACAGCAACACCACTAACACTTGCATTCTTATTCTGCTTACTAACACTTACAATAGTAATAGGACGCTCTTTAAATACAACAGCAATAAGAGCATAATCCTTACTAACATTAACATGTTTAACGTAATCAGCAATTACATTCATGTTAATTTCACTAATACTAGTAGGCATACGAAATGTCTGATTAAGACCAAGATAATTAACTTTTAAATCAACCATAACTTTATATTTTAAATTAATACTTTGAATAGTGTCCGTACTATTAAGTTATTTCAGCCTACAGAACTTAACTTAGTAAATAGTAATACTGTAGGTGCTAGAAATACTGCTGCAAATATAGATAATAATAATGAAAGTAATAATGATATTAGTAATAAATTATAATTAGTTAAACGGAATTAACTAAATTTGATAATTATCAGCACGATTAGTAAGTAAAGTAATAGTAAAATCAATATAATGATTAATTAAAAGTAATGATAATGATAATGATAAAAGTGAAACAAGTAGTAATAATAAAGAAAACTATGAAACAAGTAATGGTAGTAATGATAAAGTAAAAGTATAAAGTAAAAGTATAAAGTAAAAGTATAAAGTAATTAAAGTAAAACAAATGATTATATTACTAATGATAATAAAGAAAATAATTATAAAGACTATATTAGAGATTATTATAGTTATAATGAAAGAATAAGGTAATGGTAGTTATAATAAAGAATAAGATGATTATATAGAAAATTATATTTATGATTGTAAGGGAGAGGGTATTACTTAGCCACCCCGGTCATCGAGATAAAGATTGAATGCCCCCCCCCTACTCATCAACAACTGAAAAATTCTAGTCATGCAACAACTAAAAAAGTTTTGGCTGGAGAAGGACTTCGGCTAACTAATTGGCTATCAAATACTTATGAAATTCTTTATATCTTATATAGATATACATATATAATATAGTTAGTAATGGAGAACCAATGCTTCACTATTTGTTGCACAAATAGTTCGTACTGCGAATGAAATGAGTAGTACAGATAATGGTACACTAACTAATAAAAGTTATAATAATAATAAAACAAATAAAGATATGTTTAATCAAAAAGAATATAATAAATGTGCTGACTTTGAGATTATTCTCGGAATAATTAGTATGATTGTAATGACAATAATTGTACTAATGTAGAAGTAAGTGTAACTGAAGGTGAGAAAGTTAAAGATAGTGTTGCTGAGACAGTCCTACTTTCTCATCTTCTTTAAATTAATAATACTCATGATTATACTATTAATCTCACTTATAATTATTCTATTTGTTACTGTAATTATTGATGTTATTCTTTATGATTATGATGTTTCTTATCGTACTCATAGAGTACTTGCATATATAGTATATTTTACTTTATTTGCACTTCTAATAGTAACAATAATTGCTTGTATATCAACTAGTAATAGTAGTTATAAGTCTACTTCAACTATTCCTATAGTTACTCCTATACTATTGCCTGTTCATTAGTATAGTGCTTTTCGAGTAGTTGATAATACTATAGCTAATACTCAGATGTTTAACTTTTAAACTTATTAATGTTATGAATATAGACTTATTTAAATATATACTTAAACTATCAGTCATACCTATGTTGTTTTTAAGCCTTTTACTTATTAGTCATGGTGCTGATGACCATATAAGTTTTATAAATGTCATTGGTTTTATACTACTTATTATAAGTGGTAGTTATATAATTGTTGATGCTAAAAATAATAAAGATGAATAAAGTAAGTAAATCTACAGTTTTTGTGCTGTTAATATTAGTAGCTACTACTATTAGTAGTACTATTAGTTTAGTTAATGCTGTTACAGCTAATACTAAACTACGTAAAGAAGTTAAAGATTATAAAGCTTATTATAATGCTTCTGAAGCTTTATTTGAAGAAATAGAGGATTATAATGAAAACCTCTTTGATACAGATAAAGCAGTTGATTATTATAATGCTAGACTTCCCATTTCCAAATAAATATAAAGTTCTGTTGCTACTAGTACGGTCTGTGAAGATAGTACTAGTTTAATTGATAATTGAGTTAATTAACATTATAAACATTTTAATTATTTAAATTATGGACACAAAGAAAGTTATTAGCCAGCTGATGGCAGTTGAGACTAACAATGTAGTCAAGGATTTAGTAGTACGTAACATTAATGTTACTGAGTGTGAAACTTATAATAGAGTTGCTATTACTCTTGATAAACCAGTAAAAGCTATGGTTGCTCAAGAAGATGGTAGTTATGTTGAAGGTGAAAGCAATATAATCTTCGTTGGTAACTATTCTATTGTTGGTGCTCTTAGAGAGAATGAGGATGTAGCATTTGCTGGTAATCATTTGATTCAGCATCCTAAAGCTCTTAATGTAGTTCTTAGTGGTGCCAAAATTAACATCATTCAAGAAGCTGTAACTGCTGGTCAGGAGTATACTAATCCATTTAGTAATAATGGTGCTCCTACAGTAGTTCAGCATGATAGTTTTTATAATCATGTGTTTAATATTCGTCTTAGTGCTTTTGGTCTTAAAATGCTAGACAAATTAGCAGAGAAGATGATGTTTGGTGATATTTAATAATAACTATAAGTAGTAGTGCTAGAAATAGTGCTACTACTATTTATTAATTTAAATAAGGAGAACTTATTATGTGTACAAGATATTATTTCGTTAGTAGCAGACTTAAAGAACGTGCTGATGGAAGTCTTATGATTTCTACTAGTAAAGGTTTTACTCATGCTAAGAAGATAGCTAAGTCTAGATTTAAGACTTATGGCTATAAAGGTAGAATAGTTAATATTCATCCTTTTAGTGTTAAGACTGCTAGTATTGCTTAAAATATAAGTTAATCTAGCCGCCCCGTAGAAGATATGATAAATTAAATTCATTATCTTTGCATTGTAATTAATAATAACAGTTATGATACAAGATAATGAATTTGATTATAATGCTCAAGATATTGACGCATTCTGTACTAGTCATGATATTGATGATTATGACTTATTTGGTGAAATCATGGTTGGTGATGATGCTAGCTATGATGAACTTAGTGATAATATATTATACGAATAATTAAAACATAAGAGTATTATGAAAGAAAAAGAATTATCAGCTAATGATAAAAGACGTAGAACTACGTTACGTAAAAAGAGTATTGAAGAATTAGTAAATATTATTCTTCGTAAAGACGATGTTGAACGTAGACTTAATAAGTCTGTTGATACATTCAAGAAACTTCAACTTACTAATGAAAAGAGGATTGAAATTTTTAAAGATTCTCTTGATAAGAGTGAGGAGATTCAAAGTAATCAAGAAAAAACTATTGCTGCTCTTAATGCAACAATAGATAATAAAGATAAGCATATCGCTACTCTTGAAGAGCACAATAAAGCTCTTTATGGTAGAATTGATTCTCTTGAGAAAACTATTAGAGTACGCAATAAAGAAGCACGTATATTATTTGCTACTATTGTTGCTCTTATAATTAGTGTTATTATTCTATTTTTCATATAATAGTTTCACATAGGTTTTACAAGTGTGTAAAACGTATTATATTTTCATAATATCAAAGGATATGCCACTATTGCTTGTGAAAGTAGTAGTGGTTTTTTAATGTTTAATAGATACAATTATGGAAGAAAATGTTATAACTGGTATTGTAATTGCTGGTAATATATATAATATTATGCCTAGTGGAGTTAAATGTCCACAATGTGTTGTAAAAGACCTTTGTCTTAAAGGTAAATTGGGTACTAAAGTACAATTTGATTGTGCTAGTGTTCATCTTGAAAAAGTTAATATTGCACCTAATAAAGTTGATATTAATATCTTGAAAAAAATCATGCCGATTATTATGCCTAATTTTGGTATAAGTACTGTTAGTAATGGTAAAAAATGTAATATTTAAGTTATGAGTAAAGATAGAACTAAACTTCCTGATCCTCCAAGTACTATTATTCTTAGTGATGATGTACTTGATGATATTTACTCTGATATGCAGGCTGACCAAGCAATTATGCTTGAGCAGTCCGGTATTTATGAGTAAATTCGATTTTTGCGTATTTTCCTAGGTTTCACAGCTCTCAGTTAATTTAGCTGATAAATTTATCGGCAAATTAATTTGAGAGCTTTATACAAGAATTTAAAATATTAAATAAATTATGCCAACAAATAGAAATAATAATGAAGTAGGTAAAGCATTTGATATTGATACTAAAATCGAGTATATGAACAAATTATATGAAGTAAGAGAAAGTAACTCTTGTTGTGATTGTTCTCTTGCTACTATTTGTTCTAGTAGTGATATATCTGCTGGTGATAGAAACTATGATGCTTTATCTAGAGATAAAAGAATTAGTATATTTGGTGAATGTTCAAGTCTTAGAAGACCTGATAGTAAATCTATAGTATTCGTAGAGATTCTTAATAATAAATCAAAAGATAATTCTAAAGATGAATATTATAAATTTATACCTTTATGGATAGATGATAATTCTATTCAACTAAAACCTATAGAATTTGATTTACCTAAAGGTTATGTAATTGATAAAGAACATAGTGATTTAGATAAAGGTATTATAAGGTTTAAGAGTAAATGGTTAAGTCTTGAACAGATATATAATATGGCTAAAGCAACTAATTATCATACTTATCTTAGTGAAATTAAAGATTCTACAGGTGATAAATCATGTGAAGTTAGAGAGAAATTAATCGCTCTAGCTAATCTTATGGATATTGCTAGCTATTTTAATGGTGGTTGGGAATTTAATATTACTGAAGAAGTTGTAGGTTATTCTATTGCTTATTATAAATTTGTAGCAGAACCACATTATTCAGTTTGCAAAATTGATAATTCTGTTTATACTTATTATGGTAGTCCAGTATTTAAAAATGAAGCTGATGCACAGTATGTAATAGATAATCCTAATTTTAGAGATATTCTTGATAATATATTTAAAGTATAAAATTATGGGCGACGAAGATGTATATGTAGGTAATGTTAGAAACTATTATAATACTCAAAGTATTATACTTAGTGCTAATGAACGACCTGGTTTAAAAGCTTGTAGTAGTAGTTTTCCTGATGGTAAAACTCAACGTAGAGAAAATAGACGTAGAGCTATTAGAAAAAGAAAGGGTAGACTATGATACTATGTAATAATTGTCTTTATCAATTTGATACAAGACATTGTAATGTACCTGATTTTGGAGAAGTTGTACAATGTAATGGTTATGTTGATAAAAAAGAATTTTATAAACATCCTTCAAGACGTACAAGTTATGTTATTCCTTATAACTTTCCTCTTAATACTCGTAGAGGTTTTAGAACCATATATTATCTTATGAAATTAAGTCAACATGATATGACTACTGTAATTAAAGATATAATTGCTGTTAGACATACTGGTATTGATAAAGTATTAGAGGTATGTGATAAATTAGAGAAAGAGAATGATTATATCTTGTCATACCTTTTACGGGGGGGCTAGAGTGGTTATTCTTTATAATTTAAGTTCTGCTAAGTGTAGTAATACGGCTTATGGTGCGAAACCAAGCAGAACTTCCATTGAATGTAGTGTTCAAGTAGATGATTTATTTATTAATTAAACTTTTTGTAAAATGGCTAAAAAACATGATGAAAGAAAGGATTTAAAGTGTGTATCAAAAGTAGCTGAGATTAATGGTAATCGTATCATTGTTCCAACAGATGCTGTAATTGGTATTCACACTTGGGGTAGAATTGATTTTCTAGTTCATTATTGTGGTTACATTCTTTATCGTGCTAAAAACGTTAAAGCTAGTAATCTTAATTTTGAAGATGCTACTGTAAGTGCTAGAGAAGCTAAGAAGATTAAGAAAGAACATAAACTAACAAATAAAAAGAAATGAATGTAGATTATTCTAAGCTTAAATTTGTATTTAAGCCTAAAGCTTCTACTAAACGTAGAGCACCAACTGTACTTCCTAATAAGAAGTTAACTAAATTAGTTCCTGGTCAAGTTATTCAAGATGAACAAGGTAATTTTACTGTTCGTATTAAGTACTTTGATTATATTAATAAACTTACCAAAGATACTAATATAAGTGATGTAGGTAAAGATGGAGTAACTCTTCCTTTTACTGAAGATTCTTATGATTTAACTAAATGTGAACGTATATTCACTAGAGTTGGTCAAAGGAATAGACAATACATTAGTTTACTTCTTAGTGAAAGTGATAGAATATTCAAGAAAGCAGACCCTAATCGTTATGTACCTTTTTGTCATAACTGGATTTGTTCTTGTTGGATTGTTAGAATTGATGGTAAACTTTATGCTAAATTCAATAGAATTTTAACTCTAGTTGGTCATGATTATAATGTTAAACATTTAATAGATGATGAGGAGGATATATAATGAGTAATGTTGATGAATTTACTATAAATACTCCTAATAAAAATAGAGCTAAAAAGTTTACTTTTACTGATGACCAAACAAAAGCTTATAATGGACTTATTAAGTTTATTAATGAACCTTATAATCCTAAAGATTTTAAGCGTGCTTTGATTGGTCCTGGTGGTACTGGTAAAACTTTTCTTCTTAAAGCTTTACTTCAAGATTGTAATATACCATTCTCTGAAATAGGATTAAGTGCTCCAAGCCATAAAGCTTGTAGAGTTCTTAAAAATAGTATTAGAGGTACTCATTGTAATGTTAATACTATTCAATCTGATTTTGGTTTTAAACCTAATTATGATATTGAAAAGTTTGATATTAACAATGTTACTTTTGCTTCTTATGGTCGTATAAAAATTGAAGATTATCGTCTATATATAGTAGATGAAAGTTCTATGCTTAATCGTAGTCTTGTTACTTATATTGATAAGATGATGAAGAAGTATAGTATTAAACTCATACTGTGTGGTGATGATGCTCAAATCCCGCCCGTAAACGAGAAGGATAGTTATGCTTTTAAAGGTGTTACATCTTTCAGACTTACACAGATTGTACGACAAGATGAAGATAATCCTATAAGAACTCTTACTGAACTTCTTCGTGGTGATGTTTATAATGGAACTTTTAACTTCTTAAATTACATATCTCGTAATCATAGTAAATTTGATAATACTATGACTAAAGGATTTGTAGTTTGTAATTCTGCTCAATTTCAGCAAGAAGTTGTGAAACAATTTAGTGACGAATCAATTACTCGTAATACTGATTATGTCAAAGTTATATCTTATACTAATAAAGCTGTTTCTAATTGGAATAAATTTATTAGAGAAAGTATAATTAAAGACAGTGAAAAATCTGTTATTACTAAGAATGATTTGATTACTTCTTATGTCACTATTGTAGACCAATTTAATGATGCGATTATTCAGAATAGTGAAGATTATATTGTAAAAGAGATAGCTAACTATACTCATCCACAATATGAGCTTAAAGGTTTCATGGTTAAATTTCAAGCTGTATTTGGTGGTCAAGTTACTTCTCCATTATTTATTATAGACCATAGAGATAAGTATACTATGGCTATGTATTGTAAGATTGCTGATGATTTAATTCAACAAGCTAAGAATGCTCGTAGAGATATTCGTGCTGCTAAGTGGAAAGCTTATTATAAGTTTAAAGAATCTTGTCTTCTTCTTGTTAATATTGGTAGACCTGATGGTTCTATTCTTTATTATAGAGATTTAGATTATGGTTTTGCTATTAGTAGTCATAAGTCTCAAGGCTCAACTTACAATGTAAGCATGGTAGATGTTATGGATATTGTTTATGATAAGTATGGTAGACCTTACACTAATGCTAGTGATATTAATAAGAGGCTTTATGTTGCTGTTAGTAGAGCTAAAGAAAAAGTGTATTTGAGATATGGATATTGATAATAATAGCTTTGTTAGACTAGTTCGAGTTCTTAAACAAAAAGAACAAGATGTAGCTAGAATTAAAGATACTATATCTAATGGTATTCTTGATGAAAATGATTTGAACCTTGGCGATACTGTAAAGTTAACCAAAAAAGATAATAGTCGTACTGTTATCGGTACTCTCTTAAATGCTACTATTGTTATTATTGATGATAATTATCATAAAGGTGTTGTTGTTCGTCCTGATTATGTTTATGAAAGTGTTGAGTTTTCGCTGGCAGAATGGAACATCGAAGTGATACCAAATTCATCAGATGACAATTTTGTTGAGTTTTAAGCGATTTGAATAGTTTAGTCGATTAATTAATCACGAAAATTATTTGATGCGCTAAAATCGAAAATTAAAATATTAAATAAAATGTGTAATACAAGTAATAGTCCTTCTCTTAAAGAACGTGTACAATGTTACGTTAGAAAAAGATATGAAATAGAAGCTGAATATAAGAGTAAAATTAAAGCTCTTGACGAAGAAGCTTCTGCTGATATTCTTGCTAATTGCCCAATCAAAGTTGGCGATGTTTATGTAACTGAAAATAATAATGCTTGGGGTCTTAAACGTCAGTATTATAAAATTGCTAAAGTTGACGCTACTGTTGATGGTAGAGTTAGTGTTTATGGTTATAAACGTAAACTAGATAAAACTTGGGGTAAACGTGATAATATATACATGTTTAGTACTTCTATTTACGACAATTATAATGTTAATCATTATGATAAAGTAGAAGATTATGTTGAACCTAGTAAAGATTAATTAATTATGAAAAGAAGTGATAAAATTAAAGCTCGTAAGCGTATTGAAAATGGTTGTAACTTTCCTAGTCTTATGACTATTAGTAAATACCCTGGAGGTACTTGTCTTCCATATACTTTCTTATCACCTTATGGCTTCCAACGTATGTGATGATTGTGCTTTAGGTATGTTTAATACTAAGTGCAAATGTCTTAGTGGTGTTGGTAATCCAATGTCAGGTATGATTATTGTTGTACCTAATGTTGATTATAATGCTTATAAGAATAGAGGAATGACATTTAGTAAGTATGTGGAAATAGTAAAGGAAACTATCACATCTTTTACGGGGGGTCTAGAACAACTAGACCCTTATATTGTTCCTCTTATTCGTTGTAAGCTTGATGAACGTTGTCCTGTAAATCAATATATAGCTAATAGATGTATGCTTTATACATTTGCTGATATTAGAATTAATAATATCAAGAAGATAATGCTTCTTGGTAATGCTGCTACTAATTTTGGTTTTGATATTACTAAAGGTAAAGATAAACTATATTATATAGCTCCTTATGTTTACAGTACAAATTACTCTCCTTTTATTAAGTTTATAGATGATAATAAATACGATGAATTTCGTAATCGTCTAGTTAAATGGCTTACTGCTAGTAAAGATAATAATTATAATGGAATGGAAATAATTAAATTGATAAATGATTCATAGTTTAGCTGTAGACTTAGAAGTATTTGAGAATATGATTTCATTTACTTTTGTAGATGTTAGAGATTATCTTGATAAATTTGCAGATTGTAAAGGTGCTTTAACTGATACTTTAACAGTTGAAGAAATTAAATCTAGACTTGATAGTGTAAAGAGTTGGATATTTTATGTTACTGATACAGATGATTCACAGATGTTAGAGTTGATAGACTTCTTTGAGAAGATGCGTCCTATAACTAAAGATGATGGTACTGTAGACAGATATGATTTATTTGGCTATAATAATCAAGCTTATGATGATATGATGACTAGAGCTTTCCTTATGTATTGGAATCGTTTTGATACTAGTAAACAACTTTGTTCATTTCTTAAAGAAGTGAATAATAAACTAATATCTCTACAAGATGATAAAGATGCTTTATGGAATGACCCTCTGCTTAATGTTATTCGTAAGTATAGATTACCTTATGTAACTGTTGATTTGTTTAAAGTTTATGCTCTTAATTCTGCTGGAGTAAATGTAGATAAAGATACTGGCGAACGTAAGAAGTATGGTAAAAGTTTAAAGCAAGTTAGTATTAATCTTAAATGGTATAATCTTCTTGATTTTAAGCTACCTCCAATAGATGATGAAGAAGGTGATGTATATAGGAAAAAAGATGAATATAAATGCATGACAAATGAACAATTAAATCATTTGTTTACTGCTGACTTTGATAGGTATCTTATGCCTAAATATATAAAGCCTATGCTTCATTATAATAAGAATGATGTATTTCTTGTTTGTGAGATAGCTAGACAAAAGCCTGATGAGATTAAACTTAGATATAGTCTAGGTCATGCTTTTAAACTTAATCTTCTATGTAGTGCTAGAAGTAATATTGCTGATAAACTTCTTAATAAGTTCTATTCTGAACGTAGTGGACTTAAAGAAGATTCTTTTAAAAATCTTCGTACTCAACGAACTGCTTTATCGTTTAAACGTATTATATTTCCTCATATTAAGTTTAAAACTAAACAACTTCAAGATTTACTTGAAGAAATGAAGAAAGTTGTAATATATAGAACTAATAAAGATAGTTTTGTACGTGAAATAGAATTTTATGGTACAACATATACTCTAGCTACTGGAGGTATTCATACTCAAGATAAGCCTGTAATACTTAAAAGTACTGATAAATATGTTTATGTTCATCATGATTATACATCTTACTATCCGAGTATAATGATTAGTTATGAAGTAGTACCTGAACATCTTAATACTAAGGTGTTTGTAAACATGGTAGATTATTTTAAACAGACGCGTGTTAAGTGTAAACATACTAAGGATGAAGATGGTTTTGTAGTTCCTGGTGTACATAATAGTCTAGCAGCTGAAGCATTAAAGATTGTAATCAATGCTATTTATGGTAAATATGGTTATGAAAATTATTGGCTTTATGACAGACTTGCACAAATGAGAGTTACTATTAATGGTCAATTAATGACAATGACTCTTTGTGAATCTCTTGAACTTGCTGGAATACATGTTGTTAGTGCTAATACAGATGGTATCGTTATAAAGCTTCCTTATGATAAAATCGATGTTTATAATCAAATTTGTAAGGAATGGAATGAGACTAATAGAATGTCTGCTGATGATGAACATTATAAGATGCTCGTTAGTCTTAATGTGAATAATTATTTTGATATTCAAAGTAACGATAAACTTGAGTATAAGGGTGCTCTTGACCCAAAGCAGTATATCAAAGACCTTAAGAAAGGTTATGATATGCCTATTGTAGCTACTGCTGTATTTGAATACTTTGCTCATGGTGTATCTGTAATGGAAACTCTTTGTAATCATAAAGATGTTCTTGATTTTTGTAAAACTCAAAATGTTGGTAAACAATTTGAAGTTGTTTATGAAAAAGTAGTAGATGGAAAACGTGTTGAAGTTCGTAGTCAACCTCATGTTCGTTTCTATGTATCTACTAGAGGAGTTGTGATTATGAAAGAGCATAAACTTACTGGTAAACGTAGTGTACTAGCTAGCGGAAAGCCAGTTCAAATTCTTAATTTACTTGACGATAAAGATATTAGTGAGCGTAATATAGATTATGCTTATTATTATGAAGAAGCTTATAAGATTATTAATCCTATTAAGCTTGGAATAAGTCCTAATCAGAAAGGTAATGCAAAGAATAAAACTCTTAGTGGAAAAGCTCTATTAAAAAAGAACTTTGGTATGTATAATAGTTTATTTGATAATGAAGAAGAATAATGACAGAAGAACAAGTTTATTTAAATGCTGTTGATGTTTGGAGATTAAATAAAGGAATAGGTACTTTTGTAATACCTGCTCCTTTTGATGCTCTAAGACCTCTGCTTTATATTCTTCCACAACTTTACAATAAGTCTCCTACGACTAGTGTTGTTATTATTGTGAAAGATTTTGCAGATAGAAGTAGTATTGAAAGTTATTTAACTACTTTGAACAATGAAGTATGGAATAATTCTTTTCGTACTATAATACATAATGGAAGTCTTAGGATTTTAACTACTGAATATGCTGCTGAACATATTAATGATTATAGTCCTTTACTGACTATAATTTATAATCCTAGTATATTTCATTTTGTACATATAGCTATGATAGAAAAGTCTAAGTTTAAGCTAGTAATTCTTAATAAACTACTAGATAATAAAACTATGGATGATTTCTATACTGTTGCTCCTAGTATTGGTAACTTTAGTCAAAATGTTATTGATGAAGTTAGAACTAACCGCCCCGTAAAAGAGTGTTTGGTAGGGTTAACTATAACACCTGATACCGAACTAGATAAAGAAATGACCTATTATAATAGGGAAATTTCTACTGCTCTAGCTATATTTGGTAACTTTGATAATATTAAGTATGCTAGATTGGGAAATAGTGATACTAATTGTTCTAGTATGATGATATGTGATGCTATTGCTCGTACTAATGGTTGGGATAATCATTTAGATATGTCTTCAGAATTTAATAGAGACATAGATAAACTTTATAGTCCTTCTGCTATTAAAGAACGTGCTGATAGTATTTATAATATTATTAGAGAACGTAGTACTAAACTTGCTAGTTCTAAAGATAAACTTAGTAATATCTTAGATATAGTCAATGATAATTTAGACAAGAACATACTCATTATAAACAAGTATGGTGAATTTGCTAATCTTGTTACTGATTATCTTAATGATAAATTTGGTAAAAGGATTTGTGCTAATTGCCATGATAAAGTAGATAACGTTCCTGCTGTAGATGATTATGGAAATCCTATTCTTATAAAGAGTGGTCCAAAGAAAGGTCAACCTAAACTTCTAGGTGTTATTGCTCAAAAGAAACTTGCACAGAAACTTATGAATAGCCATAAGATAAATGTAATTTCTTGTGGTGCGTCACCTGACAAGTCTTTAGATGTTGATATTGATTTGGTTATAATCACTTCTCCGCTATGTGATACTATTGAGAACTATTTCTATAGGCTTTCTAAGGTTCATTTCAGTAATGAGGTACTATTATATACCTTATTCTATAGAAGCACGTTAGAGGAGAAAAAACTAGAAGATAGGAGTGTTCCAGCCAATCATACAATAATTAACGATTTTGATAGAAATGTTAAAGTTGATAATAATAATGCTTATTGTATTGTTGATTAAGAAAAAGTTCTTATCTTTGCAGCAGAAATTAGAAAACGAACTAATAAGCTCTTTGAAATAATGAATGATACTAAAGATGAAAATGGTAGCAATCGTAGTTTGATTGTTAGACAAGATGATGTTAATACTGGTATTCATGTTCTAAATCTTCTTGATGAGAAACAACTTGCTAATGCAGAAGTATTTCTAAAGAAGATTATTGCTACAGAAAAAGGCGGTGTTAAGAGCGTAAATGAAGGTCTTGCTATTCTTATGAGAGCACAAGATTTAAGATTACCTTTTAGTACTTGTATAGAACATATCCATGTGATTAATGGTAAAACCGGTGTTGATGTTCATATCGTCAAAGCGTTGTTGTCAAGGGCAGGTATAGTCTGGGAAACTACTAAAGATTATGTACCTCAGTATAAGTATACTGATGGCAATAATGTTTATGATGAGACACTACTTCCACAGTATTGTGTTAAATGTCGTACCAAAGCAGAAGCTGAAAGTAAAACAGACGATGAAATAGTTGGTGTTTATCCTCTTAAATATTATAAAGATTTAAAAGGTAGAATATACAACGAATTTCAAATTAACGAACAATGTATTAAGTGCATTAATCTACCACAAGCTATGAAAGTAGCTCAAGAAGGTAAGTTTCCTGTTATTAGAACTCAGGCTACTCCTACAGATTATGTTACTGAATATAAGTTTACTAGGTTTAAGAGAATATATGGTAAAGTAGTTGAAACTCATGCTGTAGGTCATTTCTCTTATACAGAAGCTAATACGGCTGACTTATTTACTAAAGATACTTTTAAGAAATATACTCGTATTATGATTGGTCATCGTGCCTTTATGTATGGTGCGAGAGACATAGCTAGTGATATTCTTATGGGTGTTATGTCAGACGATGAATTATCCGAAGTCTTTGCCAATTCAGTTCCTAATGATGAAGACTTTGTAAATATTGAAGAAATTTCTAATGGTGAAGTTTCTCCAGAGTAAGGAACAATTTAGTGTGTAAATAGTATTATACTATATAATTATTTTATTAACAATTTAAATATTTAAAGTTATGAAGATTAACGGTTTATCATTCGGTATTTCAGCAGTTGCAAGTGGTGTTAAGAGTAGTGTAGTTAATGCTGAGCCTCAGCTTATTGTTGCTACTACTAAGGGTGGTTTTGCTATCACAGGTTCTGTATCTAAGGCTCTTGGTTTGCAGCCTGGTGATAACATTATGTTTGCTAATAATATCGCTGATGTTGAAGCACTTGTAATGGCTAAGGAAAATGCCGATTTGTTGGAGTATGCTAAGAATAATGGTTTCGACCTTGAAACTTCTGAGGGTGTAGAAGCTTGTATTAAGTCTCTTACTGTTTGGTATATTGCTAAGGGTGTTCCTATGTTTAAGAAGGATGGTTCAGAAGCTACTGTAGCTGTTCGTCTTACTAAGGAAGAGAAGAAGAAGCTTTATGATGAGAATGTTGATGCTATCATTGCTGCTAATCGTGCTCAGCTCATTGCTGCTTACAACCTTAATGAGGATGCTACAGATGATGAGATTAAGGAACATTATACAGTTGATGAGATGCAGAGTCCACAGACTCAGGCATTCAGTGGTTGTAAGCTTGCTGCTAGTGGTAATGCAGTTGGTACTGGTTTGAAGCTTAACTTCTCTGATACAAACAACTGGGAGCAGCTTAAAGCTGATATGGAAGATAAGACTGCTTTGAAGCGTGTATTCTCTGTTGATGTTAAGGCTGGTGAGACAGGTAAGTTCAACGATGGTCATAAGATTGTTGATGTTATCTATTATCCTCTTGGTGAGTACACTGATGAGAAGCCTGCTCGTGTAGCTGCTAATAAGGCTGCTGAACCTGCTGAGTAATTAGTTCATTCATTAGATATTCATTCGCTTTTTATTATAGGGAACTGAGCAAATCAGTTCCCTTTTTTAATCAATTAATATAAACGTTTAAAACTTAATTAAGTTATGACAGATGTAACAAAAGAAGCAGCAGCAGTTGCAAATGGTGCTGTAAAGAAAAATCGTAGAGGTATTAGTAATAACACAGTAGCTGCTGCTCGTCTTAAATTTCATGAGAAAGACGCTAGCCCAGCTAATGGTTTATTCATGGCTCATCTTGATTCTGTAAGTGTAGAGTGGTCTCAGAGTGGAGAAGGTAATTCTTTTGCCGGTCTTAAAATGCCTCGTCTTGTGGTTACTTTTGCTAGTAATCATGAGAATATTAAGGAACGTCGTTATGTTACTAAGACTTTCTTCCCAGTTGAGAGTAATGTTGATACTATTCCTGGTGGTAAGAATGCTTGGCAAGTAGATGCTCTTCTTAATTGGACAAAGCATCTTCTTGATGTATTCTATCTTAAAGGTCGTGAACTGACTCCTGAAGAGGAAGATGCTCTTACTCTTACATTTGAAGATTATACTGAAGATGAGAATGGCAATTTGGAGTATAATGCAGTAGATGCACAGGATGTTCTTAATGGTTATCGTCACATCTTTGAGAATGTTGCTGCTATGCTTAATGGTCAATTTAATCTTGCTGATGGTGCTACTGCTAAGCCTTGCTTTAAGGATGGTAATGGTAAACCTATTTCTTGTTGGATTAAGTTGCTTCGTGCTACTCGTAATCGTAAAGGTGATTGGGTAGATGTTGATAAGAGCAAAGATTTGCAGTTTACTTCATTTGTTGGTTCTGGTGCTATTGAGCTAGTTAAGATGAAGGAAGGAAAGATTCTTCCTCCTGTTATTCTTGCTATCGATAAGGTTAAGGAAAGTATTACTCCTAAGCAGACTAATAAGACTCCTACTGTTGGTGTTCCTGGTATTCCTGGTATGCCTGGTATGACTGGTGGTGCTGTAGTTCCTCCTGTTGGTGGTGAGTTTGCTGGTGGTGCTCCTGCTGGTGCTGGATTTGACCCAACTGCTACAGATGACCTTCCATTCTAAGTAGATAAGTGAAGAGTTATCTCTTTGCCTACTAATTCTCAACTAAAGTTTAATGTTCTAAGGGGTAACGATGGTAGTAATACTGTTGTTGCCCCTAATTTTTTTGTAATGATAATATGGGTAATAAATATATAATTCCTCTTCCTACAACAAAACCTATAAAAGAAGAATATCTTAAAAGAATAGGTGAACGTTACGGTCGTTGGACTATTATAGCATTATCTAGACGACAAAAACGTTGTGGTGTAGAATATCTTTGTAAATGTGATTGTGGCACTACTAGAGTTATTCAAATTAGTTCTTTAATTAATGGAAAAACTAAATCTTGTGGTTGTATACAAAAATCTAATTATGATACAAAAAGTAGATTATATAAGATTTGGTGTCACATGAAAGGTAGATGTTATTGTGTTACTGATGCAAAATACAATCAATATGGAGGACGAGGTATAACTGTATGTGATGAATGGAAAGATGATTATAATAATTTTCTTTCTTGGAGTTTAAATAATGGTTATACTGATGAACTAACTATTGAACGTATAGATGTAAATGGTAATTACACTCCTGATAATTGTAAATTTATAACAATGTCTGAACAAACTAAAAATAAAACTGTTAGTCATTTTTATAAATATAAAGGAGTTGTTTATTCTCTTAAAGAATTAGCTGTCGCTTCAAATAAAGATTATAAAAGTCTTCATAGAGAAGTTGTTACTAATGGACAACTAGAAAAATATTTTCTTCAAGAAAGCAATTATTTAGAATATATACAGCAATATGAAACGAAATCCTTTAACAAGTAAACTTACTAAAGAGTTAATAGAAACTCGTATAAGTCAAATTGATATTATGTCTAAATATTTAAACATAGACAAGTCTATTATAAACGATTGTATTGAACATAATAGACTTATAAAATCTGTGTTTAGAGACGATGATACTGATGCTTCTATGGGTTTTAAATATAACGCTCATGGCAAGTTAAAAGTTAGAGATTTTGGTGGAACAGGAGAAATTATGGATATATATGATACTGTAGCTTACGTACTAAGTATTGTATATGAAAGACCAATTAGTACAAATAATAAACAAGATTTTTATTTTGTACTAAGTCATATTTATAGAACGTTTTCGTATGAAATTGATAATCATATTAATGATTATGATGTAGACGAATCTATAAAGAATGCTCTCGTTAAAGCTCGTAATAAAAAAGCTATTATTGAAATTGTTCCTCGTAGTTGGAATCGTCAAGATAAAGCTATATGGGCTAAATTAAATGTAGATTTGAATTATCTTAATACTCATTTTGTTATTCCAGTTGAGCAATATTATATTGATAGAGTAACTAATCCTACTCCTAAATATAAAGATGCTAAAAGTGACCCTTGTTATGCTTATATGCTTGGTCGTAATAAATCTGGAGTATATCTTATTAAACTATATTTTCCATTACGTGATAGAACTAAGGAATTAAAGTTTGTAACTAATTGTAATGTACTTGAAGGTCTTCCTAATCTAGAAAGAGAAGATTATGATTATATTATTATAACTAAGTCTAGTAAAGATAGATTGAGCTTAGGTAGTCATCTAAGCAAACATACCTTCTACGGGGCGGATGGAAAAACTCTTAATATTGGAGTTGTTAATCTTCCTAGCGAAAATTATAGACTTAAAGCTAATGAATATACTTGGCTTAGAAAAAGACTTAATAATGAAGGTATGATTGTTAGTCTTCTAGATTTTGATAGAACTGGACGTGATGGTGCTGATTATCTTTTAGAAACTTATGGTATTCCTTATCTTTTTATTACTCGTGGAGAATTTGGACTTGAGAATTATGAGTGTAAAGATTTTGCTGATTTACATGATAAATTCAATAATGATGAAATAGATACTTTTATTAAAGAAACTATTAGATATGTCGAAATCCGATACAGAAAAGATAAGAGTAATACCGATGCCTATTTCAAAAGATTATCAGACTGTGATTTGCCATACTGAGAAAGTTGGTAATAAAATTAAATCACAAACTCGTATTCTTATGACTTGGATAAGTGATAAAGAAGAAGCTCTACTTGATAAAGGTAGAGCTATTTCTATAACTAGAGGTGGTATTACTTTTGACCTTGATAAAGACAATATATTTTCGTATGGAGAAGTAGATTTTCATGATGGTACTGAAGATTATGATGCTTTAAATGAATTAATTCCTTTTAAAGATGTTGTTCATATTCCTCTTAATTATGATTATGATACTCATACTTGTAAAACACCTACGAAAATGTATCAAACTAGAGAAACTGATGATATTGGTGCTATGGCTCAATATGCTCATGGTCGTCTAGGTAAACCAGATAAAGTTGTAATATTCAGATTAATAGCTAAACAATGGTAAGATTTCCAAAAGCTTATACTATGGTAATAGATGAACAAGTTAAAGCTATGGCTATCAAAGATATTAGTACTTGTGGTGCTGATGAATTTGTCACTAAAGCTTGTGTTCGTCTTGATTGTTCTCGTATTAAAGATGATATGAGAATGATGCAAACTATTGGTACTCCTTATCAATATGAAGTTAGTCGTACTCTACATGGAATTAATTATGCTCTTGAACAAGGGTGGATTGATGAAAATAAAAGAGACGAATATGTTTCTAAACTTGTAGCTTTACATAAACGTAATCTTAAATATGAAGAAGATAATCCTCCTATCGTATATGATAAGAAAAAAGGTTTAAAAAAGACTACTCGTACTACTAGAAAGAAAGCTAAAGAAGCAACTATCGAAGGTTTTGAAAAACCTAAGAAAGAAAAAGCTCCATCTGCTGCTCAATTAAATGCTCAAGCTAGAGCTAAACTTATTAGTAAACTTAAAATTAATATATGATACTATTTAAAAGAAATGCTAAAGGCGACCCTATTTCATGGAGTATTCATGAATGGGGTCAAGATAATGAGTATATAGTTCATTATGGTGTTGTAGGAGGGCATAAACATAGTGAAATAATTAAAGCTAAACTTAGTAGAGGTAATGAAATAGAGTCTCGTATTAAAGCTAAGCGTAAAGAAGGATATAAAGAAGCTTCTGAACTTAAAGATAATGCTCCTTTAAACATAGAAGGTGATGTTAATCTTCTTAACTTTCTTAATACTTATCTTCCAAAGAATAATACTACTGATGAAGGTTTTGTTCTTCCAATGCTTGCAAAAGTACTTAAAGATAATAAACCTTTTGATAAACGTAGTTATTTAGGTCAGTATAAAATTAATGGAGTTAGATGTATTGTTGGTGCTGAACAAACTAATGATATGTTTAATCCTGTTAGACTTACTTATCGTTCTAGAGAAGGTACTGATTGGACTTCTAAACTTACTTGGATGGATGAAGTAATTCTTCCAGCTATTAAAGATGATTTACTTGATGCTATGATTGAAGAAGGAGCTTGCCTTGATGGTGAACTTTATATTCCTGGTTATAAAGTAAATGATATTAATAGTTTTGTTAAGAATGAAAAGCTTCCTCAACATCTACTTCTTCAGTATTGGTGTTATGATATTGCTATTGATAATATGAGTTATGAAGCTAGACGTAAGTTTAAGATTGATAACATAAGTAGACTATGTTATACTTTTGATACTTACGAACAGCATCTTAATAACAAGAGTAAACTTGTATTATTACCTGATATTAATATCAATAATATTTATGATGCTACAAGATTCAGAGATAAGTTTATTAGTCTTGGTTTTGAAGGTCTTATTGTTCGTGATATTAATTCTGCTTATCAATTTGGTGCTCGTAATTTAGCTATGCTTAAATATAAACGAGTTGATGACGCAAAGTTCAAAATTGTTGATGTTATTCCTGAAGGAGTTAGAACTACACTTTGTAAGTTTGTTCTTAAAAATGACATTAATGATGAACTGTTTGAAGCTACTGGTAATTTTGACCATTCAAGACAAGAATATATTCTTAAACATAAAGAAGATTTTATTGGTAAACTTGCAACTTGTGAGTTTCGTGAAAGGTCGGGTGTTAAGAACGTGCCCTTCCATTGCAAGTTAGTTGATATTCAAAAGTAGATACAATAATGAATTTAAACGCTTATGATAATGTAAAAGAAGAATTAGATAAACATAAAACTTGGTATTCTCCAAAGTTTAAAAGATTATATAGTCGAGAAATAAAGTTTAGAATGTTCTATAAGTTTATGAAACGATGGAATGAAACTATTAAACGAGATGATTATTTTCTAGCTGTTAGTATGAATAATGTTGATGGCAGATTTAGTATAACTAATAAAGATAATTATAGTAGATTAAAGTTTTCTATTCCTAAAGAAGTTATTGAAGATTCTATTCTTAATACTATGACTGTAGATACTAATATTGAAGTTAAACTTGTTGATGCTCAACCTGATGGTGAAGTGTATCAGTTGAACATATAACATTAAATTGCTAGAGCCGCCCCGTAGAAGATGTGGCAGATTTCCACTTTACTTCGTGCGTGAGCGGCTTTATTATACTCGCTTATTAGTTATTCATATAACTAAATTTAATTCGTTAGAAACAAAATTAAAATATTAAATAACTTAATAATATGACTAATGAAGATTACAATAGTGGTTGGTTTGGTTGTTTAGTACTTATTGTACCTTATATAATAATAGGAGCTTTAATGTTTCTTTATTATGCTGTTCGCAATCATGCAATTTAAAATAATGTACTTATTGTAGAACATTTAAAAAGTAAAATTATGAAATTAAAAAATGCTATTGATACGGCTGTTTCTCATAACGCTTTAGTTGTACTTGAAGAAACAGACCCAAAAGATTCTCATTATTCAATTAGTATTTATGAAGGAATGGCTCATGAAATTCCTAATGAATTACTAGAAAGAGAAATATTCCCTATAACAGATGTTGTAGGAGATTCTGTAGGAAGACTTCATATTCAATTAAAAACTGATTTTGAAGCTGCTGATAATTTTCTATTATTTGTTCAACTTCCATGTATTACAATAAAAGAAAAAGCTAATAATTTTATAGCATGTGAAGAAGATTGTGGATATATTCCTCATCTTTATAAATTTGACTCTCAATATATAATTGATTGGATAGGTGAAGAAGGAGATTCTCTTTATTGTATTAACGGTATTACTCCAGAACGAGTTATTAGAACTGCTTTTAAATGGTGTTTAGATAAAGGTCTTATAACAAATCCTATTTATATAAAATAACAATTATGACAGAAAGTGATTTAAAGTATTGGAAAGCGGTGCTTAATGGAGTAGTTCCAGAGCATCTTGTAACTCCTGAAGTTGTTGCATTACGTGACCAACAAAACAAAATGCTTAGTCTTATGGCTAAGAAGAATGCTGATTATGGTAATGCTTTTAATAAAGGTTGTGATAAACTAGGCTATAGATATGGTCTAGCTAGAATGTATGATAAAGCTAATCGTTTGGTTCATCTTATTGAAGATGATTTTCAAGGTTACAGTAATCCTAATGTTGAAGATGAAAGTATGTTTGATACTATTCAAGATTTAGGTAATTATTGTAATATGTTATTAGCTTGGCAAGCTAGTAATGATGGACATGAACCTACCATACCTTCTACGGGGCGGGTAGAGTCAACGTTCATTGATATTTCTAATCTTGTTAAAACAGATAAACTTATTCTTATCGAAGAAACCAGTAAGAAAGATGTAACTAATGAAATTATATCTGCTTATGGTTTTGAACATCTTTGTAAAGATAAAGATGGATATGTATATAATTTATCTGCTGATGATAAAGAAATTCCTGTTACTAGTGAACATAAAGAGAATATAGTTGCTATATCTCACGAAGATTATGAAGCTGGAAAAGATTTTGTTAAACGTAAAAAGTAAATAATATGATTAAAGTTGTAAATCCTAGTGTTGAAGTTTGGAAACAAGAAGGTTATACACTTGATGCTATTTTTAAACATATAGCTAAATGTACTCGTGTTGCTTATCAATCTACTCCAAAAAATAAAGATGAAGATGCTTATGATTTTCTTCTTAGAACTATTTTCAAAGGAAATGATTTCTTTGGGTATAGTAAAATAAATCCTAAGAACCGATTTGAACGAATACTTGCTCAAAACGCTTATGGTGATGTAGATTTGACAAGTCTTCATTTAAGTTGTTGTGAACATGCAACAGTTCATCTTAAATTTCCTACTTTCATGCCTAGAGCTGTTGCTATGTGGGAAGGGGTATATGAGCATAATAAATATAGTAGAACTAATAATCATGATGGTTATCTTTATGTTACTACAAATCTTAGAGTAATAATAGAAAATTATGCTATTGATACTCTTGAGTTTATAGATACAACTCCTAATTGTCCTTACTATATGCCAAGAACTACTGTTTGTTTTATAACAGATATTGGTACTAGTCGTGAACTTAATCGTCATAGAGTTAATAGTATTGTAGAAGAATCTACTCGTTATTGTCGTTATAATGCTAATAAATTTGGTAATAACATAAGTGTTGCTAAGCTTCCTTGGATTCCAGATTCTGATGCTGATGGACAATGTTATAATACAGGATTTTATGGAGATGAAGAAATATTTAATGATAATTATCTTCAAGGTCATTATTGTGAAGGTTGGACAGCTATAGATTGGTTTCTTTATGGTCTTCAAATAGCAAATCTTGTATATTGTAAATGTATTGAACTTGGTTGGACTGCGCAACAAGCTAGAGAAATTCTTCCTCTTAATACTAAAACTCAAGTAGTCCATACTGCTTTTGTTGATAATTGGGAGCATTATATTAATTTACGTTCTAATGGTGTTAGTGGAGCTCCTCATCCTATGGCTAAAGAGCTTGCTGATGAAGTTGACAATTTAATTAATGCTATAACATGTGGATAAGTATATTAAATTATAATATAGGACAAATTGAAGTTGCTGACGTAACTGAGGATTTTGCAGAAAATGAAACTGCTGCTGATGATAACGAAAGAGCTGTAGATTGGCTTGAATCAAACGGTTTTTGTTCTGATGAAGTTGGTTATATGTTAACTGATGAATGTCCTTTGTGTGTAGTAAATAATGTAGAAACTCATTTAAACTTATAAAATTATGGAAAAGACAATCAATGAAGTTAAGAAGAATGCAAAGACTTTAGAGAATGATATTCTCAAGTTGATTAGTGATTTTGAAGTAGCTAATCCTGAAGTTGAAGTTCGTGTTACTGTAGGTCGTAATTATTCTACTGTTGAAGATGGTAAAATTACTCATAGAGCAGATGTAGATTTAACTATTAAATAATTAAATAATATGGCTAGAAGTATTTTTGATATTGATAGAGAACTTTATTCTCTTTATGATGAGATTGAAGAAGCAGGTGGAGAAATAACTCCAGAAATGGAAGAAAAGCTTGAAATTAATGGTCAAGAAATGACTAATAAAGTTAAGAATATAACTAACTTTATTAATAATTTGAATGCTGATATTCTTGCTATTAAGTCTGAGACTGATAGACTTGCTAAACTCAAGAAATCTAAAGAGAATACAATTAAAGGTCTTACTAATCTTGTTCTCTTTGCTATTAAAAAGTATGGTACAGAAGATAAGAAAGGTAAGAAGTGGATTGATTGGGGTACTGGTAAAGTAACTATTCGTAAAAGCGAAACTGTTGAAGTTAATAATAAGAAACTTGAAGCTATTAATGATATGCTTAAAGTAACTTTTGCTAATGGTATATATACCGGCACTCTTAATCAAAATTCTTCTGTAGATGAACAAGCATTACTTGATGCTATTATAAATACAGCTAAAGATTCTGGTAATTATGAATGTAGTGAAATTGATATAGAAGACCTTGATGATGTTAATATTGAGGTTACTGTTCCAGTTAAACTTACAGACCTTCTCAAAGGTGATGGTTATCAGCTTATGACTAATATCGGAGCTGTTAATCGTGATGGTTGGAAATTTAAACCTAGTGTTGATAAGAAACTTATGAAAGTTAAAATCAAAGATGATGGTTGTGTTTCCAATATTGCTGAAGTTGTTGAAAATGATAATTTAACTATCAAATAACATGAGAGTTTCAGAACTAATACAAAAACTTAACAGTCTCCAAGAAACTAATGGAGACTGTCAAGTTATGGTTGATGATGTATATGCTACTAATGTAGAATATGATTCATCTTTAGCCATTATAAATATAACGTCTTATTAAAATAAATAGTAATATTATGCACAATGTATATTTAATTAAAACAGATATTAAAGTAAAAGCTAATACTTTTCTTAATATTAATATTCTAGCAGAAGATTTATCTGATGCTACAAGTAGTGCTTCATATCTTAAATATAATGGAGAAGAACTAAAGAAACATATAGTTAGTGTAGAAATTCTTGTTCAGAATGTACTACGTGATACATGGAATCTTAAAGATTTAAATCCAGATTATAAAGAAGAAGGAGACGAAAACTATGAGGGTTAGTGAAGTAATAGAAAAGCTAAATGATGCTTTAAATGAATATGGTAATATACCTGTTACTATGTTGATTTCTGAAATAGCTAGTGAAATGAATATAGAAGATATTCAAGCTGATGAAGAATCTGTAACTTTATGTAATTTTTAAAATATAATGTTTAACAATTTAATAACGCTGAGTTATGAGTAAATTTAATCGTGGTGGTCTTCCTTGGGCTATCGGTAAAGATGTATCTGATTGTGTGACTGCACAAGATGTAATGAAGAAAGCAGGTCTTGATTGGTCTGTTCAAAAGTGTGAACTTGTAGGTAAAATGCCTTTTAGAATAGGCAGTAATAATGAACTAGGAGAAGATGCTTTTGTACATGATGGTAATATTTATCGTGAGTGTGCTAATGCTTATGCTACATATCGTACAGACTGTAATTATCCTTTAGGCATAGTTAAAGATAAGTATGAAGTTGTTCAAAATATGGATGCTTTCAACTTCTTTAATAATGCTATTGGTGAAGGTAAAGCAATTTGGGATAAAGCTGCTTGTCTTAATATGGGAGAGAAAGTATATGTTAGTGCTAAACTTCCAGTACAAACTTCTGTAAGTAAAGATGATGTTATAGATAACTATCTTGTGTTTAGTAATGGACATGATGGTGGTTCGTCTGTAGATATTATGATTACTCCTGTTCGTGTTATTTGTACTAATATGCTTAATGGAGCATTAGATAAAGCTTCTTGTCATATCAGACTTAGACATACTAAGTCTATAAAAGAGAAACTTGAACTTGGTGCTCAAGTACTTAAAGTTGCTTGTTCTCATGCTTTAGATGCTCAAGAACTTTATCGTCATCTTACTACTATTAAGATGAGCGATGAGCAAGTTTATAAATATCTTTGTGAATTGCAACTTACTCCTGCTGAGATTGAACGAATTAATCAGTACGACCCTAATAAAGGTTATGCTAGACTTGTTGCTCGTGATTATAGACTTCTTGAAGCAGTCGAAATATCTTCTCGTAAAGCTAATCAACTTTATAATATGATGGATTACTATAATGATGGTATCGGTCAGAAAGATATTTGTGGTACTGCCTGGGGTGCATATAATGCTGTAACTGGTTTCTATTGTAACGTTGCTAATCTTGAAGGTGAGAAACGTATGAATAGTCTTGTTTGGGGTAGTGCTAATAATAATATGAATAAAGCACTTAATTCTGTTGTAGCTTATGCAAGTTAATTTTAATGGAAAAGAAAATCAATTTAAAGTACCTCATTACAAAGTTGTTGATGAGGTACTAGCTTTTAGTCATATTAGTGGTAAATTCTTTGTTGGTACAGTTAGTGCTGTAAATAGTTATGCTGATACTAACCAAAGTGTTGTAAATTACACTATTATGATTGATGAAACTAAAGGTGTTCCTAATGTTCCAGAAGCTTTAGTATTTGATAATAAAGATGATGCTAGAGAATGGGTAAAAGCATTAGATATGGAGCTATATAACTTTTGATACACTTCTTTACGGGGAGGATAGAGTAACTACTAGTGTTAGAATACTAGAAGTAGCTAAAGCCGCCCCGTAGAAGATGTTAGTGGTTAAACTATCGTTAAACTACTTATTATTAGTAGTAATACTGATGATAATGCTTATCTTTGTGCTGCAAATGAAAGCAAGCATTAATATATATTATATTAGAGCTTGTAAGTAGTTGATTATCAAATCGTTACACAACAAAAGTTGTAAACGACTACAACAATTTATTCAAAAGTTGTATGAGTTTACAACTTTTTATGTATATTTGCAGGCGTGTAACGATAATGGTAATAGTGATATGGATAAATTATATAGAAATTATGCTAAAGATATATGTGATGTTGGATTTGATATAAATACTATAGATACTGATAATAATCATATAAGTAAAGACAATTCTAACAATCCTTATATTACGGCTATTAGTTATAATAAGGAAATGATTAAACTTCGTAAAGGTATAGTACTAGAAATGAGAAAGCATAGTCTTGCTGCTACTCAAGTATTTAGTTACATTGAGGAGCATTTAAAGTATGGCTGTAATAGTATTATTCTTAGTCCTACAATTATAGCTAAAGAATATAATAATGATAAAGGTAACATAAGTAAAGGTATTAAAGAACTTATAGAAATGAATGTCATTAGGAGAACTAAAGATTATATCGATGTTCCTGATGGTGTTAGTAAAAATCAATTTACTGTAAATCATAATTATATTTATAATGGTAATTTACATAAACTAAAGAAAGATATTGAACAACAACGTAAAACAAAAGATAATTAAATTATGAGTCAATTAAGTAATCGTATAGCAGATGCAATGATTAATTATGCAAATGCTTTTAAAGACACTCCTGACAACAGAGAGTTAGCTGAAAAAGAACTTAAAGAAGCTCTTCGTACAGCTATTGATTTTGTTCCAGTTAAGATTTGGCTTGACCCTAAAGTTAAAGCACAAATTCCAGAGTATGCTCATTATATGAGTGAAGGTGATAAAGACGGTCACGCTTATGGACATGCTACAGATGCTTGTTGTGATGTAATTGCAACTAGTGTTGAGATTACAGAAGATGGTCGTGTTAAGTGTGGAACAGGTATTCACGTTGCTACTGAATATCGTGATTCACTTACTTTACGTCCTAATTCACGTATTACTAAGATGGGTTACGTAATACCTAATTCTCCTTGTACTGGTGATGAAAGTTATCGTGGAGAATTTTTTGTTGTATTCCGTTCCATTATAACTAATGCAAAACTTATTGAAGTTGGTGATGTTATTGGTCAACTTGAGATTCCTCATCATAGACAAATTTGTTTTGAAACAGTTGAGAACCTTGAAGACCTTGGCATAACTGATAGAGGTGATGGTGGATTTGGTTCTACCGCAAAGAAATAATTAATAATTTAAATAGTAAACAATATGAAAAAGTGGGTATCAGAAATGATTAAGCAGCACGCACATACTGCTATCGAAGTTAACAATGTGGCTAAGTTTATCGAAAATGCTAAGAATAGTGATAAAGTTAATAAAGTAACTTTTGCTAATCTTGCTTTGCTTCTCAGAGATTTGAAGAATACTGCAAAGACTTATGAGACTATTCTTAACAATGAAGGAGTTCATTTTACTCCTGATGGTTCTTATTATGAAAAAGTAGCTGAGATAAATGAAAAGAAAAATCCTAATAATAACGACTAAGAATTGTCTTGGTTGTTCTATAGTGATAAATAACATTCAAACAGTTATTGCTAAATCATCTAAAGAAATAGCTCTTGAAATTAAAGATTTTGCAGAGCTTCCTAAAAGACTTATTCATAAGTATAAAGCTTATGATTATCCTACTACAATATTTCTTGAAGATAATGAAGTAACATTTAAATTTGTTGGAAGTACTCATGTGAACTGTATACAGAGGTATATAGATTTGTATTTGAAATAAATGCTGAAAATTTTCTTCCGGTGTTACTGCTAGTGCTTGTGAAAGTACTAGCAGTTTTTAATTTAAAATTATTATGAATCCAAATTATAATAAACATAAAAATATAGCCATACTTATACTTACTATTATAGCTGCCGGACTTGGTGCTTGTAGTTACAATAAAGTTTCTAATAATAAACCTGTAAGTATAGATAGTTGTGGAATTAATGATGATTTCTATGAAATTAATGATGTTGATTCTACAAATGATGGATATGATACAGATAGTGTTATTTATCTTGATGATAATGGTAATATAATTAAAGCTCCTTTTAAATAAGTTGAGCTATATGGCACATCCTACATTTTGAAATCCTCTGTACGAGGGTGATTCTAATCTCCTGAATAATTATTCAGCCGTAACATCAAAGTAGCTTAGAAGTCATTTAAAGTGTAATTTATTTAATAACTATTCTTACTTGACAGTCTTATTTCAGCTCCAGGCATACGAGTTTAATCTATGCCAAACTTAGTGGGAAACTCCCACAATTACATAATAAATGATTTCTAAGCAACTTACATATCAATGTCGATTAATCATACTACTTTAATTATTTAACCGCTTACGAAAGAAATTGAAATATTACTTATGTTTTTGATATTTGCATTCCATGTTATAAGAATTCATAATTCAACATTAGCAGCAGCGGCTGCATCATTTTTAATCATTGTTTAATATTATGAGTAGCTTGTCCGTGAGGATGAGTTACTCTTTTTTTTTATTCATTAGTAGCGACACATTATGACACATTAAACGAAAAAGAGCTAGACAGTCATCACGACTATCTAGCTCATAAACTTTATAAATATCACCTTAAACAACATTTAAAATCCTATAATCATTTATTTTAGCAAGTAGTTTAGAACTTATAGCATTTGCTACTCTAGCAGGATTCGAACCTGCTCTGACAGAACCAAAATCTGTAGTGCTGCCATTACACCATAGAGCAATAAAGTTTCGCATACATCTGTAGTAATTTCATGGCAAAAACAGGAAAACCTTTATCTGTTGCAAAGATACTATTAATATTAATATCTCCAACAGATAAAGGTCTTATTTAATTCTTATTAGTAGAATTTACATTATCAACTCTTTTACGGGGCGGTTTATTTATCAAATGATGTAGGAACAAATCCAAGTATATTTTGACCATAATGATAATAACTATTACTCTTATCAAGAGTAGCAAGATTATTATAAGCTCTATAAATAGGAACTTGTCTCATAAGTTTAACTTTAAATTTATTCTCACCTTTGTAACGACCAGTAGTATAATTATAATCAAATTCATCATCAAACATGGCATTTGCTACAAGATTAAGACTATTGATAATATCATTAGGCATATTCATCATTGCAATAGGAGAACTCCAAAGTTTTTTAGCATTGTTTGGAAGGAATATTGGATTATACATCATACTTTCAGTTGCAAGTTGGTCTGCACTATAAAGCATAAGATTAGGAAGAAGAAGTTTATCTTTATCCTTATCATCCCAAGCTATATTAGTACCGATAGCAACCATAATAGAAGATAAAGCACCAAATACATCACCAGCTGTTCTACGAATAGCAGCTTTCTGATATTCAGGTAATGCTTCCCAATTAACTCGAATATTCTCAGCAAAGTTTACATAAGCAGCAAAAAGATTTTGAGTACCTTCAAGTGCTTCAATCTGTTTATCATTTAAAAGTTTATGTCTTTCGTTATATTGACGAATAGGCATTGCAAGGAAATCCATAAGAGCAGGACCACAACCTACACGACTATCGCCTGTTTGTTCATTGAAATAACCTTTTCTTCTCCAATGTTTAAGAATACCTGGATATATATGTTTATGATATTGCATAACAAGACTACCCCACCAATATTTTTCAAGTTGAGCAGCACCAAGTCTATCATATACACCATGTATTTCTTTATTAACAGCAATAACTTTACCTTTGAACTCTCCAAGAAGAGCATAAGCATCATTTACTTCTCCATTAGTACTTTGTTTAGAAAGTTGTTCCATAAGAGAACCATCTTTAAAACCTAGTCTACCATCAACCAAATCAAGCTGTTCCATAAGAGTAGGATTAGCTTCAAATTGTTCCTTAGCTTTAGTTTCAAGTTCCTTACGTTTAGCAACAAAATCTTTACTTTGTTTGTTATTAAGGAAAATGTTCTTAAATTCATTAGCTAAATCTCTTCTTCCTCTAGCATATTCTTTAAGTTGATTTGGGTCAGATTTTATATCATTTACAAATTTCTCAAATTGAGCAGCAAGAGGAGTACCAGCAATAAGTTGTCTCATAGCTTCTTCATGAGAAGCAACTTTATATTGAGACCAAGTCATAGCTTGATAAGGAAGCCTACCTTTATTTAGATAATCATCTACAGGAACAATTCTATTTTCAAACATCATAGCAAACATAGCACTATTCTGCATGTGATGTTCACCCATAGCATTAGGAGAATACATAATGTCTCTAATACGATTAATAGCATCACTAGCTTTAAAACTACCAGTAGGTCTACCAAGTACTTCGTCAAAATCTACTACGTTCATAAATTTAACAATAGCATCAGCAAGACTAGTACTATCTTCTCTAGTCATTCCTCTCAAGAAAGATAAAGAAGCACAATACCACATAGTTTTAGCTTTATTCCAAGAAGAAGTACTAAAATAAGCTTTAGCTATATGTTCAGCAAAAATACCACTACGACCAACAGTAACGTTACCAATACCACCAGTAATATTTAACATCATAAATTTAGCACTAGTAAGACTTTGTGCAATATTAGCAGCTTTGGTAAGTTTATTATTAGGAAGTTTATATCTATCATAGATAAGTCTATTACCCCAATTAGTAAACTGACCATAAAGTCTTTCATCATAAGGCTTTTCAGCATAACGAGTAACATCAGTAGTACTTCTATTAATATCTTTTCTGAGATTACTAAAACCTATATTATCATCAAGTACAGGAGTAGCTTTAATCATATTTTGACCGTAATAGAAGAGATACTTATTATCTTGAACAGCATTTTGATGACCAGCAAGTCTAATAAACTGACTAATACTAGAAACAAAATCTCTATTAACAAGAGATTGATGTATTGCTTTATTGTTTTTTTCAGCAGCATTAAGTCTAGCTTTATGTTCAGTCATAGCTTTATTATACTCTTCATCAGTAGTATATTGATCTCTCTTTGGTTCGGCAGCTTTAATTTTATCAATGTCTTCACTATTTTTATTAGTAAATTCTCTACCAATCATAGGAAGTACTGGAGTTTTATCAGTAGAATAACTCATATCAGCATGAATACTATTCTTACCAACAGAACTAATATTAGCATTCCAACCAACAAATTCAGCTATTTGTTTACCAAACCATTTAAAGTTATGGTCAGCTTCTTTTGCAGTAATAGGAATAAAACCTTGACTAATAATACGACGACTAGCTTTATCTCTAACAATCTTATCTAATGTTGTTTCAATAAGTTTCTTAGCTTGTTTTTCATTGTCGCTAAGAGTTACATTGTTAGCATAATTCTCATCATCTATACCACGTTTAAAGTTCTCAGCTTGAGTAGTATTCTCTTTATAATCAGGATTACTATATTCTTCTTTAGGAACAATATCTAATTGATTATAATTAGCAGCCCAAGTACCATTAGCGTAATTAGGTTTAATACTAGTCTTTTGCCAAATACCTATTGGGTCAAACTTATGAGTATAAACATTCCATACATGATTACGAGTAAACCACTTATCAAACTCTTCTTTACCTTTAGCTCTAGCCTCAGCCATAGCATCACTATAATAAGGAGTTGTAGTAGTTTCAAGATATTCATTAATAGTAGCAAGAGCTTTAGTTTTAATCTCTGCTTCTTTACGCAAATCTTTAGCTACTTTCTGATTCTTCATACCAGTATAGAACTCATCTTTAAGAGTAAGAGTGCCATAAAGGAAACGATTAGGAAGACGAACAGATTTATCATATACATAATTACCATCTGAATCTTTAACAATATGACCTTTATCGTCATATTCAAAATCATATTCCATATTAGCATCTTCCCAAGCCTTAAGATATTCACCACCAATAGTTTTAGCTTTAGCGTATTCAATATCAAATTTAGGACTATATTCAGTATACATAAATTTACGAATAAAACTACCAACAGCAGAACCATTACCAGGTATATCTTCATTAACTATAGTCTTCTTTGTATTACGAAGTTTCTCATATAAATCAGCAAGTTTATGAAGTTCTTCAATACTAATTTGATGTCTATCAGTAATAGTATTAACTTCTTTCTTAGTAGTATCATAATAAGGACGAAGAATTTCATTAACTTCATTAACTAATTTAAGATATTCAACGTTAGCTTTACCTTCTTTGCTATTAGAAGTGAGCATTCTTTGCACTACAGCAGGAAGAGCTTGCTTTTGTTCAGGAGCATTATTAATTAATATTTGCTCATTACCAGCAGAATAAATAGTATTATTATAACGACCAGCTTCATCTTTTCTTATAGCTTCTTGTTCTTCTTCACTAAATATATTGCCACGAATACGACCTTTACTATCATAAACTTTCTCGCCATTAGCAAGTTTAATTTTGATAAGTTTAGCCTTATAAGTTATTTGATTATTCTTTTGTACTCTACCTTTAGAAAGAATACCGTAAGCTACACCAATTTCATCACTAACTTTAGGGTCTACATGCCAAGTAGCATTTTGCTCAAGCCATTCTTTAGCTCTTTGATACTTCTCATCATTAGCAAGAACTTCATCAGAAACTTGTTTATTACCGAAAGCATCACGTTTCTCAGCTCGCTTAATAATATCAAGTCTCTTATCAAGTTCTTCTTCAAAACTATCCTTAACTTGAGTATCATTATATTCTTCGTTAATATCACGCTTGCGTTTGAGATATTGATTAAGTTTCATAGCAGCTCCTTGAGAATTTAATACAGCTTCATCATATTTAGCATGATCTACAATAATAGGTTTGCCTTCTTCATCAAAACCTTTAGTACCTGGAATAGGATTAGTTTCATCATAAATAGGTTTCTCAGTGCCATCATCAAAGTTTATTGTAGACTCAAGTTGATTAATACTTCTTCTAAGTTTACGATATTCTTCTTCATTTTCATGACTAAGAACACCATTAATACGAAGACGATTGATATTTCTAATTTGCTCTCTAAGTTTTGTGTATTCAGCAAAAATAGTAGGAGCAGTATTAAGCATATAATCATCATTATCATACATAGCTTTATAATACTCATCCTTAAACTGTTGATTAAGATGTGCAATCTTAAAAGCATCATATTCATGCTTAGCTTTAAGATAAGCCATAGGATTATTAATGACATCTTTACGGGCTTCATTTACTTTATTTCTAAGAGTATCTAAATCTTCAACAAATTTGTCAGTATAATCTCTAATAAGTTTACCGTTCTTATCAACAAGTTTGTCCCAATCTATATGACCAAGAGCTTTAATAGCTTTTTCAAATTCACGAGCATCTTTAGCAGCTTGCATATCTTTAGTACTAATATCATCAACTATATGTTTGCTAATATTTTGTATAAGACTATTACCAGTATCTTGTAAATCTCCAATCCAAGCATCACACCAAGTAACAGCATGATAACCATTACAAATATCAATTAAACCATTTTGAATATTAGGGTCGTTAGACCATTTAGCAACAACTTCTCTAGCAAATCTTTCATTAAGAGTACTAAGATTAAGTTTGTTACGTAAATCTCCAATAGTTTTCTTAATATGATTAATGAAATCAATTACTTCAGGATTCTCATTTTCATCAACTACAACATCAAATATAGTACCATATTTATTAATAAGACTATCTGTATCAAGAAGTAACTTTTGAAAACGTCTTTGCTCGCTAGGATTATTACGAATCATTTCTATAGTTTCAGGAGCAAATATAGAAGCATAAGTTCCATCTTCTTTTTTATAAAATTGGTCAGCATCACTTATAAGTTTCTTAGCTGTAGCACTAGTAAATCTATCAATAGCTTCATAAAGTTTAGGAGACATATTTGTATAATCAGTACTAACATTCTCGAAACCGTTATTATTCATAAACTGAACTTCACGATAAGCATTAACATCACCTTCATGCGCTCTACGATTAATATCAGTAAACATATCAAAATTATATTCAACAGATGTACTTTCTTTATCGTTAGTAGAAGGAATAATCTGAATAACTTTAACAGGATAAGGAATTACTTTACCTTCAGAATCAAATATTACTTTTGTTTCTTTAGCAAAAGCAATTTTCTTAATAACTTCATTACCATCAATTACATCATGAATAATTTGGAAATTACCAAATCCTTCACTAACACGATTATAAAGATACCTATTGTTTATAATTTGAATACCTTTAGCATCATTTTTAATGAGATTAATAATTTTACTATAAGCATCGCGAGCACCACCTATATCGCCAATAGTTCTATCTTTATTAATGTCAAAACCAGTATTAACTCTACCTTTAGAAGAAATAGCTCGTTCATTGGCGTACTCTTTACGAAGTTCATCTATTTCTTCTTTAGTAAGTTGATTACCTTGAAGTTTATTATCAATAATAGTTCTATAATACATCTCACTATAAAGAGTATTATTAGCTTGATTAACAGAAACAATACCATGTTCGTTTTCTTCAAGCATACTAACAGGATAAGCAAATATTATATCACCATGACGAACAGTCTTATAAAGATTTGTAGTATTAACACCACGATTCTTAAAAGTAAGTTTTACATAAGGATTAACTCTATCAGTCCAAACATTATAAATACCATACTTAACAGCAAGTTTAGTATCATCTGGAGCAGTAGTTTTATCTTGAACAACTTGAGGTTTATTATCTACTACATCTTCTATGGGGCGGATTTCCGTCTCTTCTGCAATAGTTCTAGTAGCAGCAAATTCATCATTAATATCTGCTTCTGTAATATCATTTCTACGAGAAGGAACATTAAGCGTTATAACTCCATCAGGAGCACTAAGTTCATTAACCCAAATTTTACCTACTCTTTTCTTCTTTACAGTTCTCTTTGGAACCATACCATTATCAGAATGACTTCTTAAATAATCGTCACGATAATCGTCATAAGTAATATGTTTAAAATTAGCATCAATTTGGCTAAGAAGACTAGTAGGTTCTCCATCTTGATTAGCAAACAAAGTATCATCACGAAGAGTACTATTCTTAATAATCTTATTAATACCATTACGACGCATCTTGAAACCTTCAACTACAAACGCATATTTAATAAGGTCTATAGTTGCAAGTTTAACAAGAGGATTCTGACTTTTAGTAGCAGTTTCAAAAAGATTGTAAGCAGTTTCAGTATCTACATTATCATCATTAAAACGAATAGATTGAGCAGCACATTCTTTATTACCAACACGATAATTATCTTGAAGGTCAACTTTAAGTTTACTAAATATACCAGCATCTTCTGCTTTACTTTGTAACCAAGCAACTTTTTGAGCAGGAGTAAGTTTAGACCAAGCATCAATTTCATCTTGAGTTGGTTCAGTAATATCTGCAACATCAAAATTAAATACTGGACTACCACTAAATCCATAAATACGAAGACGCTCTTGTAAATCACTTGTTTGAGTTGATTCAAGACGCCCCGTAGAAGAGTTGATAGTATAACCTAATCTAATTCCATCAGCATTATTATAAGCAGCACCAATAACATACTTCTCATAATCATTATACTCTTTCTCAGTAAGTCTACGAGGAGTAGGAAGCATTCTACTAAGAGCTTTAATAGTAGTCACAAAAGGACGAGTTTGAGTTTCAAAAAGCATACTATTAACTACAGTACTAGTAACCGAAGCATATTTTAAGAAAGCATTAAGAGAAGGATAAGCAGATTCATGAGTATCTTTTACATAATTATCTTTATCTACATCACCATCTTTAATAAGTCCAGGATAAATACTTTCAAGGAAAGGAATACCATCCTTACTAAGCACTTTAGCTTGTTTGCTATTATTTATATCTTTAATAGTTTCAAATACTTCATTAGTAGCAAATATAGTTTGTTTAGCTCCAAATTTATCAGGGTTACAAACTCTTACAATTTTCTGAATTACATCAGCTAAACGATTAATATCATTGTAAGCCATAAGAATCTCTACTTCACGAGCAAGAGAAACATTGTTTGCATTCTTAACATCATTAGCTAATTGTTCTTCATCAAGAACAATATTGTTGTTTTTAATGAAACTATAGTCTGTACCAAGTTTATCATTAATAGCTTCAACTACCATTTTACCTGAATATAAAGAAGTAGTATTAACACCAAGTTCTTCAGCTACTTCTTTAAGAGAATCAACTATAGGTTGAGAAGAATCTTCACTGTAAACAGATTTACCTTTATTATAAGCATTAACTATACGAGTTACAGCAGGATGCATCATAAATGCAACACCAGTCTTATAATTACTACCTACGTCAGGGAAAGTTTTATATACTGCAAAAGTAAACTCATTTACATTAGGTACAGCACCTTTCTTTACAGCATCAAGAATATGAGCTGTAGTCTCAGAACTATAAGCAGTAAGAATAGCATCATCTACATTATGATTATCGTGTGACCAACCAATCATAGTATGATTAATTGTAACATAACCATCTTTATAAATAACATTGTCTTCTCCAAAACGTTTAGCTAAAACTTCAGCTTGTTTTGGAGTAGCTTTGTATCTAGCACTAATAGCATAATTTTTATCAATAGTTGGTTGAACTTTGTTACAAATAGACACAAAGGTATCACGAGTAACACTAAATGCTTTAAGTTTAGCACCACTCATAACATCTTCTTGATATTCAGCCTGGTCAATAAAATCATAACAACTACGACCATTACGAATACTCTTAACAACATCATTCATAATATTATCACGTGCATTGATAATATCTTCAAATTGAGATTGACCTGTATTCTCTTCAAAAGCTTCATCAGATTGAAGAATACGAAGCATATCATCAAGTATACGATTATTACGAGCTTGACGACTATTCTTTTCTTCAATACTATTAGCTTTACTAAATTCTTCACGACTAATAAGTCCACTTTCTTGTGCAGCATTAGCTAAAGCAGTAGATTCGTTAACTCCATTTTTAACAGCTTCTTCTAGTTTAAATTTAGCTTCATCATTAAGTTGTTCTTTTACATAATCATCATATAATTTACCAAATGATTCTTTATAAGCAACTTTCTGAATATCTCCATCTTTATCTATATACGTATTATATTGAATTCCATATACAGAATCAATATCAAAGTCAGAACCAGTTTGAGCAACCCAATCATCAGGAACAACAATAGTAGAACCTTGAGCATCATCAGTAAATCCAACTACTTTCATAGCACAAATAGATTGCTTACCTTCAGTAGGAATACGATAACCAATAATGGTATCAAGTTTAGCTTTTTGAAGTTGATAAAGAAGTCCACCTATAAGGTTTCCATTTTCATCTCTAATTTCATCAGGTTCTTTATAAGTACCATCTTCATTTTTAGCAAAATCAAAGTTGCTTTTAGGAAGAAGAACTTCAATATAACGTCCACCATCAGGATGATAACGAAGACGTTTTGAATAACCTACATTAGTTACCTGAGCAGCATGAAAACCAGGTAACTTCTGACGAGTAATAGCATTATTAAACATAGACTGACAAACATTCTGAGCTTTACTCATCATATTAGTCATATATGTAGGCATAACAGTATTAGCTCTTCCAAGTTCAGTATAAGGACTATCTTCATTAAGAGTAAAGAACTCTAGAATATTACTGTCAAGACCTTGACGAAGACATTCTTTACGAAGCTTATTGAAGAACAGTTTCATATCAAGTCCTTCAATGTTTCCATTAGCATCAAGTTTAATAGAACCATCTTCATTTGTAGGAATATTAAGTTCCTTAACAAGACTATTAAAACTATCTTTAATATTAGCAACATAAAGTTTAAAGAACTCTTTCTTAACTTCTCCGATAGTTCCAGTATCAGGAATATTATCAACAATCTTCTTCATAATTTGAATAGCAGCTTTATTTTCTGCATTCATGTGTTGAGGAGTTTCTTGTTGAGTATAAAGGAAATTATAAGAATAAATCTCTTTATAATCTTCTACATGATTATTAAAATCTTGAATATGAGCATCAGTAACTTCACCAGTTTCTTCATCAAATAAAGTAAGAACACCAGCTTTACCAGCTTTAGAAGTCTCTTCAGTATTAAGTTGGTCAATACCATGGTCTTTCATAAGATTATATACTTTCTCAAGGTCAGTACCTTCAATAAATCTAGGTACAAGAACAAGTTCAGCATTCTTAATTTGACGAGGAGCATAAGTATTAATCTTATCATTATAAGTCATATCATAATAGAAATTCTTTTGTACTTGAACAAAAGTCTTAATATCATCTACTCTAAGAGGTTTACTTCTATCCATAATACGCTCAATAAGAGGTATATATTTATTAAGTTGTCCTCTACCTGCAACACGACGAATCCATTCTTCAAAAGTAATATAAGATTGAGCATCGTTTACAGTAGTATTTTGATAACCTTCAATATGCTTATTTGCTTTAGCGATAGCTTCATCTTCTGTAAGTTCAGGGTCATGTTTCATATAAACACGAGCAAGTTCATGAACAACAGGACCATTTTGAGAAGATTCGTAAGAAGTTCTTACAGTATTCTTAATAGTAATACCAACAAAACCAGGACGTTGAGTAACATGAAGACCAAGACTATTAAGTTTATCTTGAATAGCTTGACTATTAAGATAACTCATATTCTTTAAGTCTGTCAACATCATATTCTCATCTTGATAAATATTGAAAGTACTATAAGGAGTACCACTAGCTTGACCTTCTTTAGCACGTTTCAAGAAGTCTTGAGAAGACTTATAAAACTTATCATCACCTTCAAATAAATCATCAAAATAATTATAAGCAAGACGATAATTAAGAGCAAAGTCAGCAACATTATCATCGTTAATAAGTCCAGCTACATCAAGATTTTTAAATTCATCCATACGTATAGCAGAACTGTCAATATAATCACTAATAAATTCTGCTATTTTGTTATCAATAGCTTCAGCTTGGTCTTTAGTATGATTAAGTTTAATCTTACCATTCTCATAACCAAAATGAATAAAACCACCTTTACTACCATTGTACAAACTATCGAAATAATCATCAAGAAGTTCTTGACCATAATTACGAACTTTACCAGTCTTATAATCAGTAATAGTAAACTTATCACTATGGAACATATTTCCAACTAAACCATAATTAGAATCAAGATATTTACCTTTCTTAGTTTGATAATTAGCATAAAGTCTACGAGCAGATTCTTTATCTAATCCAAAAGTATTATTAGGATTAAACTTAGGTTTACCATCAGCTTCACGCTGAATAACACCATCATCACCAGTCAAGAATATCATATTAATAGCCTCAGCCATATTAATCAATTCTTGATTGAATATCTTTCTAAATTGTTTATAAATAGGATGTTCTCTATTAATTTGATAATTAACTTTAACATCACCAATTCTACCATTGCGATAAGCTTGTTTACGATATTTATCATATATCATAGGACGAAGATTATCTCTCATTTCATTATTATCGAGAATAGTAGCTTTACCATTCTCAATAACAAATTTATTCATGCCTTTTACAGGGCGAATAGAACCGGTAATAATATATTTATTTACATTACCTTCTTCATCAGTAAATTGATAACCAATAGTTGCAGTTTTACCATCATTATGAATAATCTCATTCTCATATACAGAACGAGTAATATTATTATTAGTTAAATCTTTAGTAATTTGAGCACGGTCACTACGATTATCTTCAAGTTGAATAAATTTAGCTCTAGGATTAGCTTGATTAAATGTACTTTCAGACATACTAGCAATATGCTCTGCAACATAATTCTTAATATAATTATCTACATCAGCAGCATTTGTTACAGTTCTAATTGGATTACTCTTAGTTATATGATAACGTGGAGCACGAACTACAAATGTTTTAGGAGCATCAGAAGGAGTTCTCATAAAGTAATTAGCAAGAGGAATGCTATTAGTTACTCTATCGGCATCAATGTTTTTATCACTATTAAAATAATTTGCAAAAGCAGTATAAACATAATCACCTTTACTCATTTGAGCATAAGTAATACCTGTACCTTCATCAGTTTTTACAGCTCCATTAAATAATGCAACGTTAAGTAAACCAGAAGCATAATTAGTAACACCATATTTCTGTTTGTCAGCATCATAATAAAAGAGACCATAATTTACAATCTTACCATTTTCTCTAGTCTCAATAAGAATATTGCTAAGATTATATTGATTATTCTTAAACTTAAACTTAGCAAAATTAACAAGAGACTCAGGAGCAGTATTACCTAATTCATCAGTAGTAGTCTTAGGACTATTAAGTACTTTAAGAAGATAAGTAATCATAGAACTATTGATAATATCAGATTGAAGATTACCTAAACCATTACGAGAATTAAGTTCAACTTTAATAGAAGAATAAGGATAAAGTTTATCAGCTAAAGCAATACTCTGAGTAATACTATCTTGAGAACGATAATCACTAAAGCGAATATTATCTCTTTGACTAACAAGTTTATCTATTTCTTCATTAATTTTATCTATACCTTTATGTTCTCCAGCTTCATTGAGAGCGTCAATCTTAGTTTGAAGTTTCCTAATTTCTTTATTAATATCACTAATAGCATCACGATTTTCAGTATACTGAGAAGTAGTAGCATCAGAAGCTTTAGCTATCTTTCTGAGACTATCAGTAAGATAACGCATATTGATAGCAACTTCACCATTATTAGCAAGACGAACATAATTATCAATAGAAGATTTATCTGCACTAGGATAATAATCTTTAATACGAGAAGCAATTCTATCAACAATAGTATTATAAAGTTTAGCTTGGTCTAAAGCAAACTCATCACCAGCAGCAAGAGCTTGAGTATATTCTACAATAGTTTTATCTACTTCATTAGCAAGTTTATTGGTAACATCAGAATCAGTATTTATATGAGTAAACTTAGCATCATTAAGGAAACTAAGAGCATGAACTTGCTTAGCGTTACTATTCTTATTACTCTTATTCATAGCTGTATTCTCATTAGCAATACGAGTTTCATATTTGTTAATTACAGTTTTGAATTGAGTATAAAGACGAGCAGCATAATCTAAATCAGAAGTAAGGTCTTTATAAAGTTTAATAAGACCTTCCATACCAGGAATATTACTAGCTTCTTTTACACTATCAATAAAAGTATTAAGATTAGAAACATCTTTCTTAGCACTAAGAGTACTAATAATATCTTTTACGTCAATATAATCTACATTACCAGTAGGATTGTTTTTATCATAGTCATAAACATCTTTTACTTTACCAGACTTTAAAGTCTTAGTACCAACAGTATTACTAGTAAGTTTAGGTATCATAGAAAGACTAAGACGAATATCAAGGTCAAAACCTTTCATATAACTAGACCCAAGACCACTATGGTCATTCCAAGTATTATCTTGTCTATCACCTACAGTAAGTACATCTTCATCTTCATTATTATTATAAGAAGAATCATCTACTGAATCAAAATCTTCAGCATAAGATTCAGCAAGACTAGATTCAGTCTCATCATTATATTTTAGATTACCAATAATAGGGTCAGCAATAATAACTCTATTAAAGAAATCTTTACCAGTAGTATCTTTAAATATATCTTTATAAATAGCAAAAGTATTTTGAACTTGAACATCGCCATTCTTATCAAAAGCTTTAGTTATAGCAAGTATAAGTTCATCTTTCTTATAATAAGTTTCGTTATTATTAAGAAGTGCATCAGCTATCTTATTAACTTCAGCATTAGTTGCAGGTTTACCAATAGCTTTGAGATAATTAGCAGCAACATCTTTAGTTATTCTAACTTTTGTACGTTTAATTAAATCAGCAAGAATAGTATCTTTATCAGTAATTTCTCCACTTCTAATATCACTAACGTACATACTACGCATAATGTTAGGAATTGCTCTAGTAATAGCATATACCTTTGCATAACTATCACTATAACCGAAAGCGTCTACATCCTTAGCATAATAAGTACCTGTACTTTGAGCATTAACATCAAAATGAATACTATTATAATAACGGATAGCAGTATTAGCGATAACTCCTCTTTCAGAATTATCAACACTAGGAATATTATCAGTATGATTTACTTTCTGATAATACTCCACAAATTCATCAGTAAAACCTCCAGTTTCAGGATTACTAATAAGACTAATTAACGCTACGAAACGAGCATTATTTGCTCCAACCTTACGTTTAATGCTTGTGCCAGCACTTGTTGTTTTAAAATTACAAGCCATAATTTTATTAATTAAATTAGTTATTTAAAAGTAAAGTTCTAGAGGATTTTAAATTCTCCTCTAGAACCTCGAAATATATTCTATGAATAATCTATTTGCAAGACATCGAAATTGCAGCAGAGCTAACGAGAGAGGCAAATTTGGCACGTTCCGACATTGGGAGAGATTCGATTGCTGAGTTGAATGAATTGAAAGCTACTTCTTCACTAGTACTTTCATCAGCATCATATTCATCATCAGCATCAACATCTTCATCCTTAATATCAAACGTTTCATTAGCACTTCCAACATCATCACTATCTATAACACTATTAGTATTATCAGCAACTATTTCTGGTTCAACTTCTTCTATACGCCCCGTAGAAGATGTTGTTGGTTGAGTAACTTCTTCTTCTTTTTCTTCAGCTTTAACTTCAGCTTCTTGATTATTCTTAAATATTTCACCAAGAGTTTCCATTTGTTTAGCACGAAGACTATTAGGACGAATATTAATATCAAACAAATCACCAATAAACTTGAGTATTTTTTGCCAAATAGTATTACCTTTAACTGCTCCACCATCAGCATCAACTTGATTAAGATAATTAATTAAATCAACATTTGTAAGAGATTCAACAATAAACTCTTCTAGAGCATCTTGAGGATTCTCACGAGTAGCATAACTTTCAGCAGTAAAAGTATTAACGTTATTAAGCCACTCACTAATCTTTTCAAGAGTAGCTTTATCTTGAATATGTCTACGTTGTTTAATCTCATCAATATTTCCTGCTTTTAAATCATTAATATCTTGATTAATAGCAGTAGCAAAATCATCATAAATATCTTGCATTCTACTTCTAAGATTAGCAACCGCATTAGGATGAAGTTTATCATCAGCCATTTCTTCAATATAAGCATGAAGATTTTCGTGCATCAAAGTTCTAATAGCTCTACCTTTTTCACCAGGTTTCTTACTATTAATCATATCTAAGAATATCTGACCAATAACAACTTTACCACCTTTAGTTTTACTCCAAACAGCATTAGCTTGTGCATGATGTTTACTCATAAATTCTTCGTCAAAGATAATATCTTTAGCTAAAAGTTTACGTAAAGGACTATCACTTTTAATACTATTTAGTTTCTCTTTAGATGTATCATCTAATAAAAGAGCACTAGCAACTTCGAAACCTTTATCTGTAGAATCAGACGTTACAATAGATTTAATTTCATCAGCTTTAGAAATATAACTATCACCAACATCTTCTACGGGGCGGCTTTCTTGTTTATTTGTTACTTGAAAACTAAATCTAGCATTAGCTCCTTGTTTATTAATAGCAGTTCTTCTAATATTACTACCGTTTTCTTGAGCCATATTAACTCTAAGAAGATTGTTTTGTTGAATAAAATCTTTAAAACTATCATAAGTAAGATTTACACCATTTTTTCCTTTATATTCAGGAATAGTAATTTGAAACTTGCCATCAGTAGTTCTACTAGTAATACCTTGAAGAGGAATCTTATGATTATTATCAGACTTTAAAACAGCAAAATTAATATTGAAATTGAGACTTTTTATTCCTTCAATAAGTTTATCACTTACAGCAGATAAATCACTATTATAAGAAATATAATTAGGTTTACCATTAATTTTATTAATTATTTGACCTACACCATCACCATTCTTATCTCTATAGAAAAGAAGTTGATTATTTTTATTGCCAAAGTTAATTCCAAGAATATTTGCAGTTCTAAATACAGATAGTTCTTTACTAAGGAAAATAGGATTTTTATTGATATTAAGAAGATTATCAATAAAATCAATAAAATTATCTCTATTTTCAGAAAAATCACCATCATTAAGAGAAGCAAGTCTATCTTTAATTTGAATAATTATAGCATTTTGAAGTTGCTTAAAGTCTTTACCTATTTCAACATGTTGTTGTTTGCCATTTTTTGTATAGTATGTAGCACCTGTCCAACTCACAGGATAAGCATTTACAATATCTACAGTACCATTATTACGAGGAACAGTGACATAAGTTCGACCAACACTAACAAGAAACTTATTACTTCCGATACCATTAATAAATTCACCAGTAGTAGATTTAGCAGCAATTTCAAATTTAGTATCTTTAGCAATAGCTAATTGAATAGGTTGAGAAGTTTCAGTATCATTTTTAAAAGTACCATCGTTACTACGAATAAGCTCACCTTCAAATACATCACTAGCTACAATATCAATATTTGGATTGTTATCTAATTTACTAGTTTCATTATAACTTTCACGAAGAGTATCAAACCATTTATCAATAGAATTAGCAATTACTGCACCTGTAAACTTATTAACTCCTCCTTCTGTAAGAACTTTATAATTATATCTCCAAAGTTTAGCAAGACCATTGAGAGCAACTTCATATTCAGGACCATTTTCATCAGAATTAATCATATTATTCTTAACCATATCTTGAACAATAGGATTATTTTTAAATTCATTAACTAGTTGCTCAGCATTAAACTTATCAAAAGCAGCTTTATGAATAATTTCATTAAGTTTTTCGTGCTCAGGAGTTTTACTTCTAGCTATATCTTTAAGAACTTGTTTAAGTGCTCCATCTTTAGAACCATCAGCTTTATCTACATTATAAATAAGTCCATCGTTCTTTTGTACATATTCCCCTCTTTCTCCGATAGAAGGAATTGATATACTACCAACAAGTTTACCGTTAGATTTGATACCTAAACGACTAGTACCTTTACTTGTAGTAACTCTTTCGATAGTAAGTTTATCGCCATTTTTAAGTTTGACTTGTTCAGCATAACTTTCTTTCATATCTTCATCGGTTCCAAAATCTGAAAGATTCATATTAACTTTATGAACAGTTCCATTAGGAAGAGCAGCATCTCTTTCAGCTTGAGACTTATGAAAGTTATTTAAAAAAGCAACAGGATTACTAACATCGTTAGCATCAGTAATATTAAACTTAGCTTGACCTTCAGGAGTATTAAGATAAGCAGATAAACTATTAAACATAAAGTCAGCCATAGAATAATCATCATAAGCAGACTTAATATAATCCATAAGGTTCATAAGATTACCATAATACTTACCATTGATTTGTGGAAGTTCAGCATCTTTAGCATATACATCAAGAAGGTCACTAACAGCTTTTTTATAAGAATCATCAAATACTACAGCTTTACCATTTTTAGACTTTGCATTACGCTCTTCTTGGTCAAAACTACTAAAATAAACAGAAGCAACAGTACTTTCTTTATTCATAAGTTTTTCTTGTCTTTTACGAATACGTCTGAAAGCACTATCTATTTGTTTTTTAGTTTCAGTTTCACTATATCCTTTAGCTACATAGTCATCAAGAATACTCTTAGCTTTAGCATCTAAATCTAAATCAGGAGTAGTTTTTAATTCAGCAATAACATCTCTAATAACTTTAGTATCAGAAGCATTACCCATAAAATCAGGAACTTTAGGTTCTTCAACTTCAGGAGTAGTTTCTTCTATTTCAGGAGTAGATTCAGCTGCTTCTGGAGATTCTGGCAATTTTATTTGTTCTAGACCCCCCGTAGAAGATGCTTGTTGTAAAGTTTCTTCTTCTTTTACATCTTCAATTCCTAGTTTACCTTGACTAACAACTTCAAAATCATTACCAGTAAGTCTAACAATAGGATAAGAAGTTATACCTACGTTATCTTGAGTAGCAATATTAGCATTAGCAAACAAATCTTCACTAGTTGTAAGACTTGCAATACTATCATTACTTATAGGATGAACTTCATACTCATCGTTATTCTGAGTTGGAATAAGTTGATAATCATCAGAAGAAGTCTCATTACCAGTACTAGCTATAAACTTATTATTTGTAAAGTTTAATTTTCCGATTTTACTCGGTTTCGCAGTAGTCTGTTGTGTACCAACATTCGATAATTGCGTATTTCCTTGCGCTGTGACGCTTTCAAGTGATGAATCTGATAAATTATTCGTCTGTCCGATTTGAGGGGCTGAGAGCGAAGGATTTAGGGGTTCTACTGTTGGTGACGCTTCAGTAGAAGTAGGAGTTGCAGAATTAAGTTGTTCAGCTTCTTCTTCTTGAACTTGAGTAGCAGCAGGTTTAGTATCTTCAAATAAATCATCTTTAGCAAGCATTTCTTGTATTTGCTCACCAAAACGATAATTAAGATTACCACTAAGATGAAGAGCATCTAAAGATTCTTTTAAATCTGCCTTATCTTTATCATTAAGAACAGATACAAAATTATCATAATTCTCAAAATCTTGATTATAATAAGCACCGACTGCGTTAATAATAGCATCACGGTTATCTTTATTACGTTTAGCTATATCTTTAACAGTATCGAAACTTTGATTTACAACTTTAACTCTAGCATCATCAAGAGTTTGATTTAAGAAACTAAGTTCACTAGCAATATCTTCTCTATTCTTAACTTGCTTACTTTTAAGATAATCTCTATTAACTTCAGCAATAGCTTTATCAACAAGTAAATCAGTAAAGTTTTTACCAACAACACCAGGAATACCAAATTCATCAGCAGCAGTAAGAACTTGATTAGCTTTTCTACGATTATCTTCAAAAGCTTTATTTTGCTCAGCAATACTTAGTTCATCAGAATATTTACTAAGTTCACCAATAATATTATGTTTAGTAGCATACTCATCAAGTCTTTTAAAATAATCAGCACGCTTAGTAGCATCTTCATTACCTTCAGCATCAGTAAGGTCTAAAGACATAATATCTTTAAGTTCTTTACTAGCACCTTCATTAGGTTTAAATTTAAGAACACCATTTTCGTCATGAAAAGCTGTAATTCCAGTACGAATAGCTTCACGAAGATAATCAGGAGTAAGTTGTGCTTGAACAGCAGCTATATTTTTATTAATATTATCAAGAGCAACAGCTTGACTAATATCAGTCTTAGCAGATTCTTCAATTTCTCTACGTTGAGCATAAAGTTCAGCAAGATTATTAGCAAGAATTGTTTGAGCTGCAACTCTTTGTAAATCATCAATAGAAGTATCACCAAGTTTATCAGCTATTTCTTTAACTTGAAGAGCAACATTAATATTAGATTGAGTTAAATTAAGTTTATCTTCTTGACGAGCAATATCTTGACCATACTTGACATTGTTTGTAGCAATCATTTGAAGATATTCAATAGGAATAACTTGATCATCTTTACGATGAGCAGCATAGTTATCAGCAATATTTATAACTCTAGTAAGTTCATTATTATATTGTTGAGTAACTTCATTCATTTTATTAAGTATTTCTTGCTGAGTTTGAGTAGCATCTTCTTTAGTAGTAATACCTTTATTTACTAAAGCATTACGTACTTCATTAGATTTCATAAACTCACGAAGATAACCAGCATTACCATGATGAGCTGCATTCAAAGTCAAATCAGTAATAAGTTCATCTTGTGCTCTAGACTTAGCAATTTCTTGAGCAGTAGTATTACCTTTAATATCAGCTTTCTCATTAAGACCCGCAAAAGGATTAATACCTTCTTTAATCTTAGCAGCTCTATCAAAGAATGTATTAAAGGTATTCAACCAAGATTGCATATTATCTCTACGAGCTTTAACTTCTCCAGTTTCACTAAGACCAAAAGAACTAGGAGTACTTTCACCAGTTTTATCATCTTTTTTAGTCTTATTTTTTTCATCTATAGTAGCTTGAATTTTACCAAAAGTAGAACCTAAATGATGAAATACAACACCACCCATTACTCCCCAAAAAGCAGAATCAGCAAGACCTCCACTACGAAGATACTTTTTCATTCTATCATCCCAAGGAGATTTGTCAGCATCAGCTTCATCAAGAAGTACTTTACCAAGATTAGTACCTTCCATTTGAGCGATATAGTTTACAGCTTCTTCAGCACCTTCGCTAAGTTCTCCAGCTACAATAAGTTTTTCGTTTTTAATTCTATCCCAAACTTTATTACGAGCTTTAGTCCAAGCAGAAACTTTATCAGCAGCAGCTTTAATTTCTTCTTCAGTTTTACCTATAGCAAGTTTATTATTACGAAGAGTTTGATTAAGACTATAAGCTCCACCTCTATCTTTAAGACCTTTCCAAAAACCTCTAAGTCCATACATTTGAATAATATCAAAAGTAAGGTTTCCAAAGTTATATTTAAAGTCTTCATCAGCAGAAGCTTTAGAAATCTTTCTAGCAACAGCATTTCTGTCAGAAGTATCAACGTCTTGAAGAAGTTCTTGATTCTTATTTACAAAAGCTTGATAATCTTGATTATTCATACGATTAAGTTTATCAGTAGCATCTTTATAAATATCTTGATAAACTCCTTGTGCTTCTTGATAATTTTCTATCATACGTTGAAGTACAGCATTACCTCCAACATTAGCAAAAGTATTAAGTTTTCCACCTTCTCTAGTACTATTTATAATTTTAGCAGCAGCAGATTGAAAACCACTAAGTTGAGCACCTTCTACGCCACGTTCAATATTATCAAGAGTTTTATTAATACCAAATAAACTTTTAAGACCACTACGACTACGTGCACCAAGTTTAAGAGCTTTGCCTATAGCACCAGCACCTTTCATAATACCAGTAGCAGGAAGAAGCAAAGTTAAACTAGACATTACACTAGGTGCATTACTAGTCCACCATCCCCAATTTGTAAGACCTCCATTATAAATATCATTACGCTCTGGGTCACTATATATTGGAGCAACTTCATTTCTGAAATAATCTTGCCATTCTTGAAGCTTATTACTTATAGGATTTTGATAATCTCCATCAGATTGAAATATACCATTAGTAATAGCATCAAACAAATCAGCTACAGCTTTAATTGTACCAAGAATTGTTTCACTAACAAGAGCTTGACCTAAAGAATTAAATGTTTTAGCAAAGTTTGATTGAGCTTCAGCAAGTTCTTTATCAAGATTAGGAGCAACTTTGTTTGGAGTAATACCATAATTAATATATTTATTAGCATTATCGAAAACAAAATTATTAGGATTTGCATTATAAAAAGAATCAACTAGTCCTCCTTTTTGAGGACTAGTTGTAAGTATAGTTTTAGGTTGATTATTTTTCTTAGACTTAGTCCAAAGAGGATTAAGTTCTTCATAACCACCTTTAGATGTAATTTGAGTAGTATCCATATTATTATATATTATTTATTATTATCAAAATAACCAACAGCATCAAGAATATAATTTCTAATAAGAGCATGTTTATTTTTTAGATAATCAAGTTCAAGAGTATTGTCTAAACCTTGATTACCAAGAAGTTTTGCTCTTTCAGCTGTAGCATTATAAAGTTCTAATGTAGCAGCATTAGCCCAGTTACTAACTTCAGCAACAATGTTCTTATTTCTTATAAAATTACCATCTTCATCAAAAAACGTTTGATTTGCAGAATCAATAAAATCACTAAGTATCTCAGCACGATTAATCATATCTTGAGCTTTAGCTTTACTGATAAAACTTTTAGTACCATTTTTATGAAGAAGATAAGCTTCATTAGCTCCAACATCAATACCAAGTTCTCCACCTTCACTATCTCCTAAAGCAGGAATAGTATATCTATATCCATAATATTCCATTCCATTAAGTTCTTTAAGAGCACGCATTTTAGTATCACGATTAAGACTTTCTTCAACAGAACCTTTAAACAAATCTTCTACAAATATGCTAGCTTTTTTAGTAATAGGATTACCGTCTTCATCTTCTTTAGGTAAAATAGTAATCATAGTACCACTTTTATTACCCATAATAGCAGCACTAAATCTTAGTCTATTACTACCTATAGCATTAGCGATAATATCATTAAGTTTATTTCTATCTTCAGTATTATATTGAGTCATAACTGTAGTATCATCACCGTTTGCAGCATAAACATTATATTGAGTTAAATCTGCACCACTAAGAAGATTTTCATAATGCTCTTCAATTTCTTTCTTATAAATATTATAAGATTTAGCATCAACTAAACCTCTACTAAAATCAGATTCAAGTTTAGCCATACCAGCACCTAAACTACCACTTACAGTAGTAGACATTACAAAATCTTTTGTACGTTCTTTTTCTTTAGCTGTAAGTTCATTGTTTATATTTTTAGTTGATTGTATTACATCATCTAAAGCTCCAAATTGGTCACGAATCCTACTTTTATTTCTTTGCAAATTATCTTGATTAGCAATAGCTTCATTTTCAAATACAGTACTATTATAAGCAAAATCAGGATTTACAAAATTATCATCAGAAATACCTCGTTCATTTATAGTTAAATTTTGGTCTATAACACCAAAAGTTTGACTAATACCTTTAGAGATTTTATTATTTTCTCCCCAAGCAGCAGAACCAGATTCTGTGTAAGTTTGATTGCCATTTTGAAGTTTAAGAAGTTTACCGTTTCTATCAACACCTGCAAGCTTAAATCGTTTTTCTCCTCTAATACCTTCTTGAACAGCTTTATTTCCACTACCAGGAACATGATTAGTATCTACATTATGGAGAGCTATCATAGCTTTATAGAAATTAGGATTATCTTTACTTATAGTAAGTCTAGTCTTACCATTAATAGTTTCTTGTTTAAATCCTAATTTGTTAAAAGCAGCTTTACCTTTAGCATCATCTGAATATCCCATATTAGAAAGGAATTGTTGAAAACCATCAAAACCATAATCTTCATCTTTAGCTAACCAATCAATATTACCACCAATTCCAACTAAATCCATAACATCAGATACACCAGGAATACGAGCATAACGTTTAGTTTTAGCACCATCAAATTCTACAGCAATACTAGTAGCATCAGTTCCAAACAAATTATTAACAGCATCAACATAACGTTTATAATATTTATTTTTTAAATCTAATGGAGTACCAGCATCCATAGCAGTCTTAAAAGCGAGAGCTTGTTTTTGGTCTTCATTAGCGTTATTCATCATACCATTATAAATTCTTCCTTTATTACGAAGAATTTTAATATTGTCAAGCATTCTAGCTTGTTGTTTCTTATCTTTAAAATATGATTTAGAAGCATAATTAGCAGCTCCATTATAATCATTATTATTAAGAAATTTATTATAAGTTTCAAATTCAAAAAGAGCCATAGTTTTATATGTTTAATTATTTTGACCAGGTTTACCTTTCACATTATCGTCATCATTATAACCAGTAAGATAAGGATTACCACCACCATTACCACTACCACTTATATTACCTGTAGGAGGAACGTAGTCATCTTTAGAACTTGTATCAACTTTAGTATTACCAATTCTACTAAATGTAAAGTTCTTAATAAGATTAGGATATTTTTTAAATAAAACATCTACATAATCTCCAGTTACAATACCTCTATCATTAGTAATATTAGACATATATTCTGCTTTTTTACTTTCAAGTCTAGCTAATTCATTAGCATCAGTGGTTTCAGCTATTTGTTTATTTACATCTTTAAGAAGAATATCATTAACCATATATTCTTGTTCAAGACTAGCTTTCCACTTAGGGTCATTCTTAATAACATCAGTAAGTTGAGTTTTAACTTGTTTATAAGTAAGAGCTGTTCTACTAGAACCTCTAACTCTTTGAAAACCACTACCTGTACCCTTAGCAGTTTTAGTAGAATCTCCTGTAGTTTTAGAACTTTCTGTACTACTTATACCAATCATAGATACAGCATTTTTCATCATAGCAAGATTGTCTACTTCTTCTACTGGTGTCCAACTAGCTTTCCATTCAGTACCTCCAACTATATTTCCTTTATCATCATAAGTATCTTCATAATGATATTTATTAGATAAAGTCCAAGCTTGTTTAGTAAGGGAACTAATATTACCATTATTATCCACAGCTTGTTTTGCTTTTTCATATTGCTCGTTAGCTCGAATACGACCAGTAACTTCAGGAGAAGAAGTAGCACTTCCGGCAAGTTCAGTAGCAACATCTAACGCTCTACTATAATCACCATATTGAGCAGCATCATTAATCTTTTGTTCAATACGTTTAGCATAATCGTATTTCCACTTATCTTCAGCAGCATTAAGTTTTAATTGACCAATAGCGTTTGTAATAGCAGACTTTTGTTGAATTGCTTTATCAGAACGCTCATCAATTTTATTTAATGCTTGACTAAGAGCTTCAAGATTTGAACGAACTGGTACACGTTGAGGAACATAACCTCCAATAGTAATACCACTTTGATTGTTTTTATAAGCCATAATATTATTATTTAATTACTGATTACAAAAATAGTAAAACTTCTGATAGTAATAGTACTATCAGAAGTATTTATATAATATTAATTTATACCGTATTTTTGTCTTTGTTTAGGAGACAATCTAGACAAATAGAAACGTTTAGTTCTATCATCTTTAGAAGTTCTATAAAGACTAGCTAAAATGTCAGGAGACAAATCAAAATCCATTTCAGAAAGTCTAGTAGGAGTAGCTTCTTTACTAGAAGCAATCATTGCACGTCTAGATTGGTCATCTTCATAAGAAGTTCTACCAGCAGTCCAGAAATTAGTCCAAGCTTGAGACAATCCACTAAGACCAACATTAAGAGCATCACCTTTAGCTTGAATAGCTTCATTCTTAATTCTAGCAATCTCACTTTGACGAGCAAGTTCATTCTGTGCATTCTGTGCTGCAATAGTTTGTTGATTCTTAGCATCTTCTGTAAGCATCTTGTTCTCTTCATTCTCTTTAGTAGCCCAAAGTTTACTAAGATTAGAAAGAGCATCGAGATTAATAGCACTACTTCTATTAAGAGCAGCTACAGAACTTGAAGTATTATTAAAAGTTTGTCCAGTAAGTCTATCTCTATAACGTTTAACTTCCTCTATTTCAGGATTGACATTATAAGTTGTAGGTAATTTACTAGCTTGAATAATAGGAGCTCTATCAGGAAGAGTATACTTACCAGCAGTATTATAATTTACAAGACCTGTACTTAATGCAGCAAGAGTATCAATACCTAATCCTAAATAATCTCCACTACTAAATATAGTACGACTACGATTATGTCTTTGTGGAATATAAGGAACCTCTTCTTTAGGAACTTTAATAAGATTCATTGCATCATTATTTGGTTTCATAAAAGTAGGCTTAATTCTCTTAGCTGTAACTGTTACTTCATCATTTCCTAAAACATTACCACCATTATAATTAGAATCATAATCTGGAGCATCATAAATAGAAGTATAACGTTTATTGAAAGGAATATACATACCACCTAGAGCTTTAGGTCTCATACTTTTTACGGGGCGGTTAGAACTACCTAACAAACTCTTCTTTCTAAGACTAGGATATTTACTATATACTTTACTTCTAACATCACTTCTTCCATGAAGACCAGCAAGTCTTAAAGCATCAACAGCATCAGCTTTAGTTGGAATAGGATAACTTCTACCGCCACCTGCAAAATCTTTAGATGATACAGAAGGATAAGGATATTTAGAAGAACCTCTATCTTTAGAAGTTAAACCACCACCTAATTTATGTTTAATTCTTTTAGGAGTATAAGTTTCTGTAATTATTGGAATTAAAGAAGCACCACCCTTTATAGGTCCAAAATCTTTACCATAACCAGTTCTATCTTTAGTAACTATACTATCTCTCCAAGAACCTACAGCTCTGTTATTAATTTCTCTAATAGGATTATTTTCTTTAAGAGTATTATATCTCTTATTACCGAAAATAAAAGTTTTAGCATTATGTTCTACAGCATCATCGTAAGCATCATTAAAGTTATCGAAACCTTTATTAGATTTATAATCATTAGTCCAAGTACCACCTGCACCAGCACCTCTAAAAGTACCACCTTTGAACTTACCTTTTTGTTTACTATAGTTACTATTAGGATTTAATTTTTGATATGCAGTAGCTAATGCAGCAATATTATCAATAGGACTTCTATTACTTCTAATAAAATTCCAAATACTTTTTATATCTCCACCAAATCCATATTTAGCACTACCATCATCTTTAAGACCATTTCTTTTCTTAAAAGCTTGTTGTTGACTAAATACAGAATCTTTATTATAACCTCTAAGAATAGCTTGAGCAGGACTCATACCATTACCAAGAATAGGTTGAGCACTAAAGATTCTTAGAGCACCATTCTTCTTCTGAGCAACTTCACCGCCTTCAGCTTCAACTTCATTACCACCAACATTGATACCAATACCGGTTTGACCAGTCTCATTCACATCTTCATGAGAGCCGCCCCGTAGAAGGTATGTGTTGTTTCCTATCTTAGTAGCATTTCCCCCATCAGTAATATAAATACCTTTAGCTCCAAGAGTTTTACCAAGCCTAGCAGCAGTTCTAAATTGTCTAAGATAATCTTCTTGATAATCTCGACTATTATTAAGAACAGAAGTCATATTAGCAGCTTCTTGAGTAGCATCTTGCCAATCTCTAATACTTTGTTGTCTACGCATTTCTCTCTTCTGAGCACTATTACCAAATAAAGAACCTGCTATACTAGTAGCAGCACCAATAGCTGCACCAATCCAACATTTCTTTCTACCACCTAATCTCATAGTAGGAGTTTTAGTTGAGTCACTAGGAATAGTAGTATTGTTATTAACAATACCATTAGTAATAGTTTTATTATTGTCTATAGATTCATCTGCTATAGAACCTGCCGCATTAAGAGCAGGAGCTATAACAGAAGTAAAAAGACTACCGAAGTCAGCTTTAGGTCTACCACCACAACGAAGACTTCTTCTTTTAATTTTTCCAGTCATAATTTAATACTTTGAATAATTAATATTTAAATCCTCAAATCTAAAAGGAACATTATCTATATTTCTAAAGATAAATCTAATAACGAAATAACGACCATAAACTAGATTACGTTCATCACTTGGATTATTAAGCATAGTTTGAATCTTAGTTTCTTGTGTAGGAGTAAGATTATTAATATCCAAGTTATAACGTTTACATATCTCTTCTTTAGTAAGTTTATTACTAATATAATTCCTTATATAATTAAAGTTCCAAATACCTTTATCATAATAAGGAACTTTGTAATCTGGAGTTCTATCTCTAGTTACAGTATCATCATTAATCATTTTATGTCCTGAAATATCTAAGTCACCTGTATCATTACTATCAGTATAAATACGAAGTTTATCACCACTATAATGTTCTATATCACCATAAGTTCCATTGCCCATAAGTGGTTCAGCCATTCTAGTAATTTGATTACTAAAGTAAGCATACTCTTTATTAAGTATATAACTAATAGAATTAATACATTTAGGAATATTGTAATTTTCATTTACAATAACATCAAATATAGCAGGATTAACAGTTCTAGTTTCTTCATTACCATCTTCATGTTGTATAGTAAGATTTGTACTCATAGCTGGAAAACCATAAGCATGGTCATCAAGTCCAGCGTAATCTCCAGTTTTACCATAGAATCCTAAAGGAGTATTTTTATGGAAACAATAAAGGAAAGAACTAGTTGTTACAGCATAATAAAAATAACAATGATTTTTAGTATTTACACCTAAGCTAAATTTATAGTCATGAAGACTAATAAACTTCTTACTAATCATATTAAATGATAAAGTAATATAAGCAGGTTGATTATGTTCTCTATCTCCAACATCTTCACTATAGTAAGCAAGACACATAATTACACGAGCATTAGCAAAATCTGTAACCATGTGAGCATCGGCTATTTGAACATTGTTCATCCAATTAAGAATATCACTAGTTAAATCAGTAAGATGATTATTATCGAAATTATATATTCGTTTATTATCTGCATCTACAAACCAATAACCATTACTATTAACAGTCCAGGCTTGAGGATGTTGAAGTCCACCATAACCATGATTACTAGTAAATAGTTCAATAGGTTCTACTTCAAACAAATCTGGCATTTCTAATTGCGCTGTGTTGCCCGATGTCTTGAGGAGGTTATCTCTATTAAGGTAAAATAAAGAATGCTCTGTGTGGACGAAAAATGCAGTGCCTACGCCAATGATATTTGTAATGTTGCCTTTGTTCTTGGAAAGCACTTTATAGTTATTTGCTCTAAAGTGTCTCCATGAGTTAGCAAGACTTTCATCACCAATTACATCACTACGACGAATAGTAGCACGTTTATAAGAATCATAATTAAGATTATCTTTATAATTAGTATAAAGTTTATAATTACTTTCTATATACGTATCTTTCAATTCTATAAGGTCTGTAGCATTCAACGGCTTAACAATAATATTAGCACTGCGTTGATGAGTACCAGTACCACCTTCTTCACTACCTAAAACACCTACTAAATACTCAGGTTCTTTCTTTATTGAAATAGCATTTGTATTAACTCTGCTAAACTTACTATAATTGACAATTCTAGCATAAGCTTTAGTAAATGACGTCCAATCTTTAGCAATAGCATTTTTTTCAGATATATCATATACTTTACCAGTATCAGATATATATACCTTACGGTCATATACTAAAGTTTTATCGTTAACATAAAAAGCAGGATAATTAAAATCGTAATCATTAACATAATTATTAGGGAACTTAGTATCGTCTTTAACATCAGCATAACTATAAGTTTCAATGTCTGAACGTTTAAAACATATAGGACCAAAACTAATAAGTTGTTTATCTTTCTTACAATATATGTTACGATTGAATATCATAACATTTCCTACTTCTCCTATTTCAGGAGTAACTTTACCGTCACCATTTTTAAGAGAAAGAACTATACCACCATCAGAACCGGCAGTATTTACAGTATTAGTTAAATCATCATCATCTACTGCATTACTAGCTACAATACCAGCATTATTTATATAAGCAGGATTTGTAGTAGGAAGTTTAAAGCCTTCATCTGTTATTTTGTATTCAGGAATATAGATAGAACCATTATAGTTAATCTTACCTGTTTCTACTTCACTAGCTTTAAACAATGCACCATTGTTTGTTTTCTTAATACAATAAGCTTGATAACTATTTGTAGTTTCTGGCTTTTCATAACTAAAGAAGAAACCTACATAACCATCAGGTATTTTTATATTAGTAAAACCAACTTTAATTCTATAAAGTACATTATCGTTAGTATTATTAAAATTATGAGTAGAACCAGTTTTAAATAAAAGGTCTCCATTGTAATTTTTATAATAACCAAAACTAGTACCTCTTAGAGTATTTGAATCGCTAGGTGAAACAGCAGTACTAACAACTTCGTAAGCATATTTATCTTTAAGAGCATCAATAGAAAGCAAACTAGTAAAATCTCTATCATTACCAGAAGAACTACTACTAGTTCTTTCTCTTAGTGAAGTTAATTTACTTAATTGAACATCTACACTATCGCTACCTGTCATTACTACAGAATTAATAATAGCATCAGGACGAGCATCATTCTTTAATTGATAACCGTTAGTATAACTACCGTCTTTACGAACATAATGAATGAAGAAGTTATATACACTATTAGGCATTAAAGTTCTAATAGCATTATCTACCATAATAGTATTTGAATAAGTTCTAGTATTTGTACTTTTACTCATTCTAAATCTATTAGGACGATATGAACATACAGCAGCATAAGCATGAAAAAGAGCACCTGCAACACCTCCTGTAAGTTTAAGACCAGTATGTTTATGACTTGTTCCACCACCTAGACCTAAATTAGCATATAGTCTATTAGAATAACCTTTAACTGGAACAGTAATAATATCAAACGTTGGATTGTCTCCACCATAAATACCAAAAGCTACATTGGTACATGGAAATATATGTTTACCACCATAACCACCAAAAGCACAGTTATCAAAATCAGCAATATTCTCACTTCCAGTTGTTACCCAACATACATATCTTTTAAGTTCATTATAGTCTCTAGCATTAATTACAGTATGATAAGTTGTACGTTGACCATTAACATTTACAATAACATCTTTAGAAGGTTTTTTAATCTCAATAATGGCAGCACTTATACCACCAGTTGACCAACTAAATGTATAAGTCTCATAATTTACAGTATTAATATTAAGTGAAACTAAATTAGAACAAGGTTCATAAATCATGTTTGCTCTAATACCTTCAGCATATTTTGTAAGGTCTACATTATAATCACTCTCATCATAGTTTGCAATATAAAGACGATTCTCATAATTACAAAGAGAAGCAACATTGAATAAATTAAAACTATTAGCAGTTAATTCATCTATTGTTGTTTCTTCAAAATTACCAGCATCAAAAATGAAGTCACGAACATCAGTATTAAACTTACGCCAAATACGAGCTAGAGCAGTTTCTTCATGTTTAAGTATATAACCTATTTGATAAGCTTTATAATTATAAGTATCATCAAACCTTATACGAAACTTAAAATTATAGTTACAATCTTTATTATTATTATTGTATGCAGCTACACAACGAGTTAAAGCTAACTTAGAATCACCAGTAACATCATATACATGATTAATTACAGTTTTATTCTCTATATTAAGAGCATGATAAGAACCACCTAAAGGCATCCAATTAGTATAATAATCTTTATCTATTTCATAACGAATAAATAATTGATATATACCATTAGGCATACTATTACCAGGAACTCTTTCTTCAAGACTTATATTAGCTATTGGAATGTTAGCACAAACTGAATATACTTCAGGATTATCACTAGCATTAGCTCTATCTAGATTTATAGTCTTTAAAGGAATATATTCTTTAGTTATTTTTTGAGCGTTTACTTTATTGTCATTATCGTCTTCATCGCCAGGATTAACAACATCGTCATCTCTACCAGCAACTTCTTCAACTTTAACAATATCATATTCACCAATAGCTATAATAAGTTCACCATTTACATTATAAGTATAAGTACCTACAATTTTACCACCGCTATAAGTCCAAGCATTACCTACTTCATTTAAGTCTAGAAGACCAGTAACTTCATTTTCTACACAACGGTAAATATGAGAACTATGTTCACCAGTATCAGCTTCAAGGTAACTAAGTATTACAATCTCTTTCATACAAGGAATTATACCTACTATTTTACCTTCAACTGGAGTACTAAAAGCATAAGTTAATCCTTCTTCATTCGTAATATACGAATTATCAGGACTAACTTTAATGTTCTTAGCAAACACCAAACTTCCATTAGGAATAACGTTTGGAGTTTTATTCAAATTAAGTTCTTTTACTATATTCATAATTATTATCTTCTTGGGTCAAATGTTGAGTTGTAGAAGAAGTTTCTCCAACCATCAGCATTATATAAATCATTACGAACAGAAGCAATAGCTTTACTCTTTAATTCTTTCCATTGAATATAAGGATTAGTAACAGGACTACTACTCTTTAAATCATATACTGGATGATGACTACCACGACTAAGATATTTATATAGAATATAAAAACTTATAGCTTCTAATAGAATACCATTATCATAAACCATTGGAACTTCACAATCATAATAATCATCATAATAAGTCATAGGTTCAAAACTTTGAACATTTATCCAATCAGTATCAAAGTTAAGTTCGATATGACCATTATTAGTTATTACAAAATTACGACTATCATCAGCTCTTCTAATAGTTGCAACCTTCATAAAATTACGACCAGTTTTATTGGTATCATCTATAACAGCAATTTCAGGACTAGGTTCTACATTAGTTTTAGAACCAAATCCTGAATTACAACAACTATTATTAGCTTCAAGTTGTTTTATTTCACAACCATAATCATCAAATACTTTAATATCAGTAGCATTTAACTGACAAGGAAATATACCTATACGATTAATTATTTGAAGTCTTCTAGTTTTCTTAGCCATAGGAAGACATTTCATTTGACTAAGTGCATCAATTATCCAAGCAGCAGCACGAGGAATCCAATCACTTTCACTAAGATTAAAGTCGTTATCAACTTTACCAATGATGCGCTTCAAATCCACATTTCGTTTGATTTTCATTTCTAACAAATTTAGTATACATTAATTTATCTACTTGTAAACACAGAGTTAGTTTAATTTTTAGAGATACAGGTAAATGACATATCTTTTCTTTATCACCACCAGTAAGTTTAATTAAACCTTCATTAGTATATTGTCTGACTTTTACAGAACGATAATCAATCATGCTTAGTTTATAACCATAAGCTCTATGAAGAGTACAATTACAAAGAGCAAGTTCATACCAACTTTCATCAGCTTTATAAATCCTAGGGTCAACTGCATCATATTCTAAACCATTAGCTTTAGCAAATTCAGCTTCTTCTCTATTCCAAATTCTAATGCCTTTAGCTTCAAGTTCTTTCTTATATTTATTAGTTGCAACAAAGTCACAAATCTTACAACCAGTATTAAGAACTCTATTAATGCAAACATAACCTAGTTTACCTTCAAGACGATAACCATGACCTTTAAGAATTAGAACATCATGTACTTTATTATAAAATATACCAATTATATTTCTATATTCAGCATAGTTTAGAGCAATACATTTCTCATAAAGTTTAATCTTTTGTTCTAACTCACTCATCTTTCGTAAATCAACAGCATAAGCAACAAGTCTAAAACATAGATGTTTATGTTCAAGGTCATTACGTTTATCTTCATACATACCTTTTGCAGCATTTTCAAGACGACCATTTATATACTTGTTCTGTTGAAACTCTGGATAGTCAATTACAGGAAGAGCAAAACTATCAACATAAGGAACAATCTTAGAACGTTTTTCAACTATATTGCCAGCTAGTTCATCATAAGAAAGTCTAGCTCTTTCAAGTTCTAGAGTAAAAGCATCTTTCATATCTTGATGATACTTACTCATATTTATTGGATTAAGTCTTACAGCAGTCATACACTAATTATATTTTATAGTATTAGGAACTTCATCTGTTTCTTGATGTTGATTTAATAGTTCCCTTTTATATATTATTTCTTTTATTTGACCAATCATATCTTCACTAAGTAACCATTCGTTGTCATCATAAAGATGATTCTCAACAGTAAGGTCTCCATTAATATCTAGAATTTGATTAGGATGTTCAAAAGCTGATTCTATAACAATAGCATCTACTGGAACAATTTTATCTTTACTAGCTGGAAATAAATAAAGATATTCATTAATATAGTCATAACTAATAGCACCACAAAGTCCAGGAACACTTCCTTTAAATCTAGCAGTAGTTTCTTTAATATAAGGAAACTCTCTATTAGTTTTATATCCTACAGAACTAACTCTATCAAAAGGAAGATTATTAGTAAGTCTAATAGGTCTTGGAACTTTATCTAGAGTTCTTTTAATTTTATCAAGTGGAACTCCTTCATAATCTTTAGGTAGTTCTACATCACCATCATTAACTGTAATAAGTGAAACTTTAAAACGTTGAGTATGAATTTTATCAACGTAAGCATGATTTTCATAACTTCTACGTATAAGTTCATTACGAGTATGAATTATAGCATTACGAACTCTTTCACGTAGAGTATGATTATTAGGCTGACCTACACCATGTAAAATTTCACTAGTAAGCTGAGCAATAGAAGCCATATCAGTAGTAGTTAAATTATTAATATGAAAGCCGCCCCGTAAAAGGTATGATTAGTAGAAGTTCTACCAATTACATCTTCTACGGGGCGGGTTTAATGTTTTACTTATTTTCTTTATCATCTGCTTTAGGAGCATCTTCAAATAAGAAATCAATAAGTTCAATAACACCAATATTAAAATCAGTACCAATAAGAGCTTTAATTAAATCGTCCTCTTTAATAGTAGTATGTTCTACTTCTACTTCTTTATTATCAAGGTCTTTAATAAAAGCATTAAGTTTATTTTGAGCATTAGAATAATACTCAGTTACTTTAGCACGATTTTCATTATCAGTGCGAGTAAAAGTATATTTACCAGCAGCTTCATCAGTTTCTTTCTTTTGAAGTTCAGCAAGAAGCTTAGACATCTCTTCATCATTGTCACCTTTAAGAGATTCTTTAGAATCTTTAATAGCTTCTTCATAAGAAGTTGCAATAGGCTTTAATACTTTTACATTCTTCCAAATAGCAATAGCTACTTCAGCAGGAAGTTCTTTAGTCTTAATTTGCTTGAGTACATTATATGCACTAACAGCATTACTTTGTTTTATTTTAATCATAATAACTTTATTATTTTAATGTTTAATTTGTAGTGCAAATATATTAATAATATATTATTATATAACTACGTTAT
>CDZH01033288.1_pt1 | contig 90054 bp, 75 predicted proteins | sample 557721 | NCBI WGS metagenome assembly CDZH01 (sample SAMEA3182062, study PRJEB8094) | gut metagenome | biome: human; feature: gut; material: Stool; isolation source: human stools | place: Canada | collected 2013-01-14 | reverse complement strand
TCCACGTTTTCCAGCACGGTCAGTTTGGGGATCAGGTTATACTGCTGGAAGATGAACCCCAGCATTTTGTTCCGGATCTCCGCCTGCTGGTCATCATCCATGGTGGATACGTCCACGCCCCCCAGATGGTAGGTACCGCTGGTGGGAACATCCAGACAGCCGATGATGTTCATGGCGGTGGATTTGCCGGAACCGGACTGGCCCACAATGGCTACAAACTCCCCCTTGTCGATGGTAAGGCTCACGCCGTCCAGGGCGTGAACGTCCTCGTCGCCCATGTGGTAGATCTTGTAGACGTCTTTTAATTCAATGAGATGCTCCATGGCTTACATCCCCATCATTTCGGCCATCATGTTAGAGCTTTGGTTGGGGATCAGGACAGTGTCCCCCTCTTCCAGACCGCCGGTGACCTCAATAAAATCGCCGTCGCTCTTGCCCAGCGTCACTTCCCGTGTTTCCAGCTTGGAGACATCCGCCACGGCGGTGTTGTCCGCGTTCATGGCGCCTGGGCCGGGGACCGTCACGGTGTTGCCCCGGTTCACAGCGTCCACGGGGATGCACAGGGCATTGGGGACCCGGTCGCCCTCGATGGTTGCGGAGACATTCATGCCCGGCTTGAGGTCGCCGTAATCCTTGATGAGGATGGTCACGGGATAGCTGGTAGCGCCGCCCGCCGTGGTGCCGTTGATGCTGACGTTGTCCACCACACCGGTGAAGGTCTGCCCTTCCACCGCGTCCGCAGTGATGGTGACGGACTGCCCCGCCTCCACCTTGCTGATATCCAGTTCATCCACGGCCATTTCCAGCTTCAAGTAGCTCATATCATAAACCACTGCCAGAGAGCCGGAGTTCATGCCCTCCACCTTGTCACCGGCCTTGAAATTCTTTTCGATCACGGTACCGGTGATCTGAGAGGTGATGTTGTAATCATCCAGACTGTCCGCTGCCATAGAAGCCGCCAGTTCCGCATTCTGCAGACTCAGCCGGGCGTTCTCCACCCGGTTCCGGGCATCGGCGGACTCCACAGTGCACAGGGGCTCCCCCTGCTTGACGGTGCTGCCCGCCAGCTTATTCAAGCCCTGAATGGTGCCGCCGGCACCGGCGTAGACAATGGTGGCTCCGCCCAGATTGATGGGCGTCTGGCCGTAGCTGGCGTAATTGCCGATCCGGGCAGAGGCCGTGAAGGAATCCGAGACAGCGCCGGGATTCGCCAGCTTCACCCGGACGCTGACGGCGGACAGGCCGTTGCTGGTAATGCTGGTGGAGTTGGACACGGAATCCACCGTGCCGCTCACCGGGGCGTCATAATTGCCGATATACACCGTGGCCGCCTGACCCGCATAGAAGTCCGTGGGGCTGGCGTAGGGGAACAGGAAGTCGATGGACAGATCCATGCTGGAGGTGATCTTGGCGATCTGAGCACCTGCGTTCACACTGTCGCCGTTGTGGACATACAGCTCCTGAATCGTACCGCTGATGGAAGCCACGGGGTTCAGCGCCTCCTTGGCCTGCTGATAGGCCATTTTGGCCTGCGCCACGGAAATCTCCGCCCGATCCACATTGTTCTGGGCGTCGCTGCTGTTCAGGACAAACAGCAGATCCCCCTTATTCACCAAATCGCCCAACTCAAAGGGCGCGTTTTCGATCTCGCCGGAGATCAGGGTGGTGACGTTATAGGAATCTGCGGGCTTCAGGGTCGCCGTGCCGGTGACGGACAGCGTCAGATCCTGCCGGGTGGCCTGAGCCACCAGATAGCTGCCGCCGAGATAGGCGTTTGCCTTTTTGGATGCTCTGGCCATGCACCCCGCCGCCAGTGCGGCGATCACGGCCGCAGCTGCGGCGATCTTCATCCATTTCTTCGCTTTCTTGCTCTTGGGAAAGCCGAATTTCTTCTTCGGCTCTGTTTCGGACGTGGGCACAGTCTGCCCTGCCTTCGTTTCCTTCATCAGTTCTTCCATATAGACAACTCCTTTATGAACGCTGTGCGGGGTGGGTCTTTGCCCCCATGCCCCGCCGCAGGATCTCCAATGCGTGCTGCAGCTTTTCCCGGTCCTCCGGGTCGGTCTCAGGCCGAATGCCGTTATACATGATGGGGACTATCAATACAATGAGCATCCTCAGAATGCAGTTCAGGTCCTCCGGCTCCCGCAGGTCCAGCAGATCCGGGTTCACGCAGTCCTCCATCCGCTTCAAAATGCGATCCGGGTCCAGAAACTCCAGCAGGCCGCCCTTCTGCAAGCCATCGTTGCGGTTGACGATGGCGGACATCATACCCATGCCCCCCAGACTGCGGTCCGCTGACCGGCGGCTCCGAAGATGATCATACATGGCTGGCAGGGCTGCGAAGATGTCGCCTCCCTGACTGTGAAGCACCTCCTCAAACACCATAAGCATCTCGTTGATGCTCTCCTCCATCAGATAGTGGAACAGGTCCTCCTTATCCCGGAAATACATGTAAAAGCTGCCACGGGGAATTCCCGCCTCCCGGACGATCCGGTTGATGGACGCCTCGTTATAGGGCCGCTCCGTAAATTCCCGGACTGCCGCTGACAGCAGCTTTTCCTGCTTTTCCGGCGCCAGATTCAAAAATGTACTGCTGGGCAAGCCGCCAGCCTCCTTTCGATCCGTAATGATCTCCCTAATATCTGGGACAGGGTCCCGCACACCCCTTCCTCCCATCGAGAAAGCCTGTGCGGAACCGGATACCCTTCCTAATATGACAACCTGTCGGGTATGATACCCGACAGGTTCCGCATGGTTCCCATGCGGCCTGAAGTTTTTCGGGTTACCACCCAAAAAACTTATGATTTCAATGGCGCAGTGAAACCTTCCTGGTTTCCCCGCGCACACCCCTTCCTCCCGTTGAGAAAGCCTGTGCGGAACCGGATACCCTTCCTAATATGACAACCTGTCGGGTATGATACCCGACAGGTTGTCATATTGCAAGTATTTCCTTCAAATGTTCACAAACTTTTCACATTGTATGAGCCAGCTCATACAGCGGTGCCCGCCGGTCATAGGGCTGGGGGCAGTAGGTCACGGAGGCAATCTTTTTCCCGCTCATGCCGTACTTGGGATGGGTGCCAAACAAGTCGATATACCGCATCAGATCGTCCTTCTCCGCCGCCATCGCCTCCAAAAGCAGGACGGTGGCCCGGGCGTCATCCACTGCCCGGTGGCTGTTTTCCGCTTCCGTCAGGCCGTAGGCTTCGATGGCGTTGCACAGCTTGTGGGGATAGTCCCGCCGGTCCCGGTACACTGTCAAAGCATCCAAAAATCGGGGCTTTCGCAAAACGGACACCAACCCCAAGGGTTTCAGCAAATAGTAGAGGAAATTCAGGTCGAACTGAGCGTTATAGGCCACCAGCAATGGCCGCTCGGCCCCCTCCAGCAAACGGCAGAAGCCCTCCGCCGCCGCACGGTCATCCACGCCCTCCCGGTCCAACTGCTCGTCCGTAATGCCGGTAAGCTCTGTAATGAAGGTCGGCAGCATCTGTCCTGCCGGAAGGCGGACAAGGGCATTGAAATCCCACCGCTCCGCGCCGTTTTCCAAGGCCACGGCACCGATCTCAATGATCCGGTCCCGGCCAAACTCGATGCCGGTGGTCTCCGTGTCGAATACCACCAGCCGGTCAAAATTCTTCCAAAGTTCCATTATGCCTCCCAATTCTCCCCGGTGGCATAGTCGATCTCCACACCGGGCTGCACGTTGTAGCAGTAGACATGAAAGCAGACGCCCCGGCCCTGATCTTCCACGGAATATGCCTCCATCTCCACGCCCCGGGCCACCAATTCGGTATCCACAAAGGCGGGGGTCACCCGGTAGAGCACATGATTCCCGGTGGAGGCCACATAGTCCGCCACCTGATTTTCAAAGGGCAGCATCCCCTCCACGTTCATATACCGGGTGCCGGTGATGAGATTTTTTTCGTTGGCGTTTTCACCGGTAAGCTGAAAGCCGATGAGGTGACAGCGGTTATAGAGGTTCCCGTCGTCCACAAAATCATATTGGTGCTGCACCCAGCCGGTGGGCTTCACCTTGCTGATGCTCTCCCGCTCTTCTGTGGGCATCAGGTCCACGCCGACGCAGGCCTCCGCGACGCCGCAGCGGCCCAGGCTGTCCAGCTCGCTATAATACTCATAGGAATCGGTGGTGTATTCCTCCTCCGTAAAGGAAGGCTGATTCCGGTCGATGACGGCGTAGGCGCTGGTGCCGTCATAGTCCGGGATATTCGATAGATCATAGCTGGGGGCCAGCATTTGTCGGGCCAGACCGACGAGCATCGCCAGGATGATGACTGCCAAGGCCTCCTTCCGGCCGGGTTTTCGAGAGGTACGCCGTTTCTTTGCCATTTTGTTTCTCCTTTGGGTCCTGCGAAATTTTCACTGCCACATCATAACAGCTTTCGCCGGATTCCGCAACCGGGTATGAAGGGGTTTCCCTCCGGGCAGACTAATGAAAATCCATTCTCAGGAGGAACGCCATGCGCAAACGTCTGCAAATTTTCTGTCTGCTGCTTCTGCCCTGTCTGACGCTGATGGGGATCCTTGGCCGCGGCTCCCCCGCCGCCCTGTCCACGTCCAGCGACGCCGCCATCCCCGCCTCCGCCGATAACTGGGGACTGTCCTTCCCTGCGGAGCACGAAATACCCATCGGCAATGCCACAGCGGACTTTCTCACCCAGTATGACGCCTGGTATGTGGGAGACACCAGTCAGAAGGTCATTTATCTCACCTTTGACTGCGGCTACGAAAACGGCAACACCGGGGCCATTTTAGACGCGCTGAAAAAGCACAGCGCTCCGGCGGCCTTCTTCGTGGTGGGCCACATGATCGAATCTGCCCCGGACATCGTCCGCCGGATGGCGACGGAGAGACACATCGTAGGCAACCACACCTACCACCACCCGGATATGTCCGCCATTTCCGACAAGGCCAGCTTCCAAAAGGAGCTGGATTCTCTGGCGGCGCTGTATCAGGAGATCACCGGGCAGGAATTGTCCCACTTCTACCGGCCCCCGCAGGGGAAATACAGTGAGCAAAACCTGAAACTGGCTCAGGAACTGGGCTACCAGACAGTGTTCTGGAGCCTTGCCTACGTGGATTGGTATGCCGACAACCAGCCCACAGCGGAGCAGGCCTACGCCAAGCTGCTCCCCCGCATCCACAACGGTGCCATCGTGCTGCTGCACTCCACCTCCTCCACCAATGCCGCCATCTTGGACGATCTGCTGACGAAATGGGAGGACATGGGCTACCGCTTCGCCCCCCTGACGGAGCTTTCCGCCCCGGCCAAGTCCTGACCAGCCGCCCCGCCGTTTCCAAAAAGTTCCACTGCCCAAAATAACGCTGCCCAGAGGATATTCCTCCGGGCAGCGTTGCTCATTTTTTCCGTTCCAGCAGGGCCAGCAGCAGTCCGCCGATCAAAATAGCGAGATCCGCCAGATTCCATACATAGCGGCCGATCTTCGGCAGCTTGGGAAACTGCACATAGTCATAGACCGCGCCGCGCCGCAGCCGCTCCCACAGGTTGCTGAAACCACCGCCCAAGGCCAGTCCCGCTCCTATGGGACTGCGGCGGCGGAACACCCACACCAGCGGCAAAATCAGAATGGACAGCGCCGTTACCAACTTCCGTTTCAGAGGCAGGCTGAAGGCCGCCCCCTCGTTCCAAAGGGCCGTCAGGCGGATGCGGCCGTTCCAGAAGGCTTCGTCTTTCCGCTCCGGGCGGTTCAAAAACCACCGCAGGGCGGTGCAGGCGGCCAGCACCGCCGCCGCGATGCACAGTGTCAGCATGATCCGTCCTCCTTTGCCCGTTCCAGCGCGGCGCGCACCGCGCCGGTCTTGGCGTTCTTCCGGTTATTCTGCCACACGGTATCTCCGATCTGCTTCTGGACCTCCATCATTTCCTCGTGGAAAGCGGAGGCCGACAATCGCAGCGCCCCGTGGCCCAGAATGATGATCTGCTCCGGCCCGTCGGAGGTGGCCACCCGGACCCGGTGCTGCCGCCCGATCTCGTAGGTCGCCCGCTCGATGTAGGCGTCCGCCGTCTCCGCCTCCTTGGTATAGACAATGGTGATGTTGTGGTACTTTTCTACGCTGCCCAGACCGCCCTTTACCTTGTAGGCGTCGAACACCAGGATCACCCGGCACCTCCGGTAGCCCTGATAGTTGCACAGCAGGTCGCACAGCTTCTTCCGGGCGGCATCCAGATTTTCCGCCGCCGCCTTTTTCAGCTCGTCCCACGCGAAAATGATATTATACCCGTCTACCAGCAGATAATCCTCGCCGGAGAAGGCCTGTTTCAATTCCCGCCGTTTTTCCTCCGAATTATCGGCCACAGGCCGCTTAGGAGCCTTGGGTGGAAGAAAACTCTCCCGCTTCACCGCGCCGTAGGTCCGCTCGAAGATGGCCTGCAATTCCTTATCCTGGGCTGCGGTCCCGGCGTAGGTACTGACGGGCCGCCGCTGGGGGGCCGCTTCCTTCGGTTCAGGCTCCGTCCCCTGCGGGCGCCAGCCGCTGTCCACCTGGGCGTGCTGGGCCACCTCCCGCCACGGGATCACCACACCGGCCCCGTGGGAGCAGAACACGGAATCCGCCGTGTTTTCCACGTCCCGTTCCGGGTCGTACCCCATGGCCTCGATGACGGCTTCCGCCTCGGTGCAGGGGAAATACCCCGCCGGGACGCAGGACAACCGCCCCTGTCCACGGGTGTAGACCGCCACCTCCCGGGCGTAATCCCGGAGCCCCGCCACCGGGGCCGTGCCGGTGAGGGCCGTTTCCTCTCCCACGGTCTCCGGCGGGTCCACCTTGCCGCCCATCTGCTGCAAGTCCGTCATGGCCCGGCCCACCTGCTGGGCGGGGACCTCCAGCCGGAACCGGTACCACGGCTCCAGCAGCACGCTTTCCGCCTGCATCAGCCCCTGCCGCACGGCCCGGTAGGTGGCCTGTCGGAAATCGCCGCCCTCGGTGTGCTTTTCGTGGGCGCGGCCCGCCAACAAGGTGATTTTGATATCGGTGATGGGTGAGCCGGTCAGTACCCCCAAATGAGGTTTTTCCAACAGATGTGTAAAGATCAGCCGCTGCCAGTTCAGATCCAACTTGTCCGTGGGGCACACGGAGGCGAGGGTAATGCCGCTGCCCGGCTCGCCGGGTTCCAGCAGCAGATGCACCTCGGCATAGTGCCGCAACGGCTCAAAGTGGCCGATGCCCTCCACCGTATTGGCAATGGTCTCCCGGTAGCAGACGGCCCCGGTGCCGAACCGGACCTCCATCCCCAGCCGCTCCCGGACAAGCCGCTGCAGGACCTCCATCTGCACCTCGCCCATGAGCTGAGCGTGGATCTCCCCGTTATTCCAGACGATGTGAAGTTGGGGGTCTTCCTCCTCTAACTGCCGCAGCTTTTGCAGCGCCGTGTGGGGATCCGTGCCATCCGTCAGTTCCACCCGGTAGGTCAGGACCGGCTGCAAGACCGCCCCGGACCAGTCCGGCTCGATCCCCAGCCCCTGTCCGGGGAAGGTGTGGCTCAGGCCCGTCACCGCCACTACGGTCCCGGCCTCCGCCGTGTCCACGGGGCGGAATTTCGTCCCGGAATAGAGCCGGAGCTGATCCGCCTTTTCCTGCCAGACCGTGTCCCCCTCCCGGCCGGTAAGCAGTTCCTTGGTGTGCAGCGCGCCACCGGTGATCTTCATGTGGGTCAGCCGGGCGCCCTGGGCATCCCGGGTGATTTTGAACACCTTGGCCCCGAATTCCGGCAGATACACCGGCTGGGGGGCATACCGCTCCACGCCGGCAAGCAGTTCCTCCACGCCCTCCACCTTCAGTGCGGAGCCGAAGTAGCAGGGAAACAGCTTTCGCTCCGCGATCATGCGGGAAATGGCCGTGTCCGGCAGTTCGTCTGTTTCCAGGAAATGTTCCAGAACCGATTCGTCGCAGACGGCGGCCTCCTCCGCCAGGGTGTCCGGGTCCCCGAAGTCCACGCAGCCGCCGCTGAGTTTTTCTTTCAGGTGGGCCAACAGCGACGCCCGGTCCGCGCCCGCCAAGTCCATCTTGTTGACGAACAGGAACGTGGGCACCTGATACCGTTCCAGCAGGTCCCACAGCGTCCGGGTGTGGCCCTGTACGCCGTCAGTACCGGAGATCACCAGCACGGCGCAGTCCAGCACTTGCAGCGTTCGTTCCATTTCGGCAGAGAAGTCTACATGGCCAGGGGTGTCCAGCAGCGTCACACGGGTCTCCCCCAGTTCCAGCACCGCCTGCTTGGAAAAGATGGTAATGCCCCGCTGCCGCTCCATGGCGTCGGTGTCCAGAAAGGCGTCCTGATGGTCCACCCGCCCTAGACGGCGGATGGCTCCGGCCCGGTACAGCAGGGCCTCTGATAAGGTTGTTTTTCCGGCGTCCACATGGGCCAGAATGCCGATACAGATCTGTTTCATGGGCAATATCCGTTTCCGCCGGAGCCTCTTGCCCGGCCTGTTTTTTTCTTATTATGACAGATTTCCAACGGGGGTTCAACCCCCGCTGCCGGTCCTTTTCCTGATTCCGTATTTGGAAAGGGCGACCTATCGGCAACCGTTTCCGCAAATTCCTACAAAATCACCTGCTCGGAAACATGAGGTTGTTGGTCACACCGCCGATCTCTTGGGCGTTTGCATGATTTCCTCTTGACGGACCGCCTTCACCGTGCTAAACTGCAGCCAACTTGAGTGAAAGGACGGAGACAAACGATGACCTGCATGACCGGTTCTACTTTTGCATACGCTTCTGCGCAGGCAGTCTGCGCCGTTTCCGTCTGCTCTGAAGCTTCTTCCCACTCCAATATCGCTATGATTCTGGACGCCAGCCTGCTGCTGGCGTCCATTATTATTTTACCCATTATTATTCTGGTACATCATTTTCCCATTTGTCGAATCCCGGTACAACGCCCGGTTTCCCTTTCGATCCTCTGAGGATCGGACCTGAAACACCAAGCGGCTCCGTCGATTCGACGGGGCCGCTTTTCTGTTTGCTTTCGCTCCGGTTATCCGGCTGTCAAAGCGTAAAACATTTGAAAGAACTCGAACTTATTTTCAGAACTTTACAAAAGTTCTGAAAATGTTTAATTCCAATGCGCAGGACACCCTTCTTGGGTTTCCCGCACACACTCTTCCTTACTGTCGTGAAAAATCTGCCACTTTATCAACAGACTCTTATTTTTTCAGGAGGTATCATCCATGTATATCAGCATCACGAAAACAACACACCCCGGAACACTCCTCCCCTCGGATCAGCTGGGCTTCGGCATCCACTACACCGACCACATGTTCATCATGGATTACAGCGATGAAAAAGGCTGGTACGATCCCCGTATCGTCCCCTTCCAGAACATCTCTCTGTCCCCTGCCGCCTGTGTGTTCCATTACGGCGCCGAGGTCTTTGAAGGGTTGAAGGCCTACCGCCGTCCTGACGGTGAGGTGCAGCTGTTCCGCCCCTGGGACAACATGGAGCGGATGAAGAACTCCGCCATCCGCCTGGGTCTGCCGGTAGTCCCCCCGGAGGACGCACTGGAATCCGTCAAGGCGCTGGTGAAGGTTGACGAGCGCTGGGTCCCCTCTGATCCCGGCACCTCTCTGTACATCCGTCCCTTCCTGTACGGTACCGATGCGAAGCTGGGGCTTCACGGCGTTCACACGGCCCAGTTCATCATCATTCTCTCCCCGGTAGGCAGCTACTTTGACAACGGCATGGAGCCGGTGAAGATCATCGTGGAGACCGAGGACGTCCGGGCTGTCCGGGGCGGCACCGGCGAGGCCAAATGCGGCGGCAACTACGGCGCTTCCAACCGGGCCGGAGAACGGGCCTTTGCCAACGGCTATTCTCAGGTGCTGTGGCTGGACGGCGTGGAGCACAAGTATGTGGAGGAAGGCGGCGGCATGAACGTGGTCTTCAAGATCAACGGCAGGATCATCACCCCCATGCTGACCGGGTCCATCCTCCCCGGCGTCACCCGCCGCTCCTGCCTCCAATTGTTTGAGGATTGGGGGATGCCCGTAGAGGAACGGCTCATCTCCGTCGACGAGCTGTTTGAGGCCGCCGCCAATGGAACGCTGGAGGAGGCCATGTGCGTCGGCACCGCCGCCGTCATCTGCCCCATCGGTGAACTGACCTACGAAGGCAAGGCATATACCATCAACAACTTCCAAACCGGCCCTCTGGCACAGAAGCTGTATGACACCCTCACCGGGATCCAGTGGGGCACGCAGCCCGATCCCCATGGCTGGACCTGCAAGGTCTGAGCTGTCCCGGCAACTTCTCTGTCGATCTCAAAACTCCATATCGTTTTACAGCCGTCTCCCGGATTTCTCTGGGAGACGGCTGCGTTGTTGATCTGATTCAGAATAGACTGCTAAAGACGTTTGACAGGTCTTTCCGTCTGTCAGTCCTCAATGCTGATAGCGCTGACAGGGCAGCCGTCCCGGGCGGTCTCTGCCTCGGTCTGCTGGTTGGCCGGGATCTCTCCACCGTGGGCCAAGCCGTCATCCCCCATGGTAAACACCACCGGGCAGGTTCCCGCGCACAGGCCACAGCCGATGCAGTTTTCGTTCACTGTTGCTTTCATACGATTTACCTCCATTATTCCTGAATGGTTCCGTCCCGGCCCAGTGTTACCACCTGCCAGGGCAAAAACTTTCCGCTTTCCCGGAGCGCCGTTTCCGCCGCCCTCTGCAAGCCGCCGCAGCAGGGCACCTCCATGCGGACGATGGTGACCTCCCGGATGTCATTGCAACGGATGATCTCCGTCAGCTTCTCCGCGTAATCCCCCTCGTCCAGCTTGGGACAGCCGATCAGCGTGATCCGGCCCTTCATAAACCGCTCGTGGAAATCCGCCCGGGAAAAGGCGGTGCAGTCCGCGGCGATCAGCAGTCCGGCCCCCTGATAGAACGGCGCCTGTACCGGCAGCAGCTTGATCTGAACAGGCCACTGCATGAGCCGGGAGGCCGGGGCAGACCGCATGGGGGCAGCCGTGTCCGTTCCCTGATGCAGTGTGTCTGCCTGACTGCCGGGGCAGCCCATCTGTAAGGGTGCGCTGCCGGAACAGCCGCTACGGGTGACGGGAGCGCTGCCCTTCAGGGACGCCGCCTTTTTCATGAGTTGTGCGGCGGCAACAGCTTTTTCATCAAACGCGGCGGCCTCCCGCTCCACAAAGGTAATTGCGTTGGTGGGACAGTGGGGCAAGCAGTTGCCCAGTCCGTCGCAGTAGTCATCCCGCAGGAGCACGGCCTTGCCGTCCACCATGCCGATGGCCCCCTCCTGACAGGCGTCGGCACAGGCGCCGCAGCCGTTGCATTTTTCCCGGTCGATCTCGATCACTCTCCGTACCATATAGGGTGTCTCCTTTTTTCTCAGCTATGCAGGCTTGTTTTTGTGCTCTTAGTATCGTATAATAGGCTCATAAAATCTGTTGCGTTTGCAACTTTTTCTGTAAAAGCAACTGTCAGTTTCAGGAGGGATTTCCATGCGGGTGCGTGTTCCGGATTATTTTGACGGATTTTCCTGCCTGGCGGGGGCCTGTCCCCATAGCTGCTGCATTGGGTGGGAGGTGGTCCTGGACGAGGACACGGTCCGGCGGTATCAGCAGCTTCCGGGAGCCTTGGGCGAGCGGCTCCGGGATGCGATGGCCCTGGACGGAGAGGATGTCTGCTTTCCGCTGGACGGCCGCCGCTGTCCCTTTCTGAATCAGGAAAACCTCTGCGACATCCACTGCGCCTTGGGGCCGGAGGCCACCTCCGTCACCTGCCGGGAGCATCCCCGTTTTATCGAGGACTACGGACCCTTTCAGGAGATCACTCTGTCTGCCGCCTGTCCCAAGGCCAATGAACTGCTGCTGGGCACCCGTGACCCTCTGACCTTCTCGGAGCGTCAGGATAACCAGCCCACGGAGGACGGGGACGAATGGCTGGATTGGCTGGTCCCTCTGCGGGACCGCCTGCTGGATCTCCTGCGGGACCGGAGCCGCTCCTTAAAGCCCCGTCTGCGGGACTTCCTGCTCATCACCGGGGAGGCCCAACAGCTATTGGACAGCGAAAACATGGCGGAGCTGGCCGCCTTCTGCACGGGATCTTTGGCGATTTCTGCGGAAACCGATGCCGGTTCCGGCTCTTGGGAAGCTGCCGCCTGCCAGTGCTTACAGGATCTGGAAATTCTGGAACCTGACTGGCTTGCGCTGCTGAAGCAATGGGAGCAAGCGCCGGAATTGCCCGGCTTCGCTCCCCAAGACCCGGAAAAGCTGGAACGCATCGCCGTGTACTTCGCCTTCCGGTATCTGCTGAAGGCCGTCAACGATGGAGACCTGCTGGGGCGGGCGCAGTTCTGCGCGCTGGGGGTGTTGGTAACGGACCGCCTCTCCCGTTTCGTAGGACTGCCGGAGGCCCTGCGGCTGTTCAGCCGTGAGATTGAGCATAACGAGGACAATCTGGACACGCTGCTGGAACAGTTCTGGCAGACGGAGGGCCTTTCCCTGTCCGCTCTGCTGGCGGCCTTCGGCGGATAGGTCCACCTTTGTGCGACCTGCTTGTCCACCGCAGATCTTTTTGTCAAAAACGTTGAAATTACACAAAAGCTATTGACTTATCACCAGTATCATTATATATTATAGACACAAAGAGGGAGAGAAAACCCTCGATGGGAAACCCTCTTTCTTCGCCAGAGAGCGTTACCGGAAGGTCAAATACGAAGCACATCATTTATGGGATCGCGTGAGACATGAATTCTGTACGCACGGTGCTTCATGGATTGGCAGGCAGTGTTTCAGCTCTCAACGGCAGATAGATGGAAGTAGAGGTAACCGTATTGAAAGAAATTCAGCAGAAGTAGCCCCCGTTTGTCGTTGGAACAAGCGGGGGCTGATGCTTTTTATAGGAGCCTACCGAGGAAGGTCAGAGAATTGTTTTGCCTTAATTTTTGTGGGAACGGACGGAGATTTCAGCAGACGTCCGCCTTTTATTGGAAACTTCATCAAATTTTAGGGAGGGGGTTGACATTCCGAACTTCCGCGCCTATAATACGGCACAACAAGGAAATCACAGCAAACCTATGACGGAGAGCAGTACCCAGTCAAGATGGCCTTTCAGAGAGTTCCGGGTGGTGAGATCGGAGCGGGAGTCGGCTGGCGAATGGACTTCGGAGGGCGGTCCGAACGGGAAACCAAGTAGAGACCGACGGGAATCCCACCCGTTATCCATCGGGGCGCGTATGATGGTACGCGTAAGCGAGCGGACGTATAAACGTCAATTTGGGTGGTATCGCAGAAGCATCAGCTTTTGTCCCATGAGTGGGGCGAAGGCTGTTTTTTATTTCCGTTTGGCCCCGGCACAGCCAAAACGGTCATCTGCCACTCAAACATTTTATATTTTTGGAGGAACCCAAAATGAAGAACAACATGATGAAGAAGCTCCTGACCATGACTCTTGCCTGTGCCATGACCCTGTCTCTGGCCGCCTGCGGCAGCAAGGCCGAATCCCTCGCCGACAGCTCTGCCGACCAGAACACCGCCGCGCCCACTGAAACCGATGCCAAGACCTACAAGGTCGCCGTCATCAAGCAGCTGGACCACGCCTCTCTGGACGAGATTGCCAACGCCGTCACCGCGGAGCTGGATCAGATCTCCGCCGATAAGAATGTGAAGATCGAATACGAGGTCACCTCCGGTCAGGGCGACCAGACCATTCTCAAGCAGTTGAGCGACCAGGCCATTGCCGACGGTGTGGATGCCATCATCCCCATTGCCACCACCGCCGCTCAGATCGCCGCCCTCTCCGCCGAGGAGACCAAGACCCCTGTGGTCTACGCCGCAGTCTCCGACCCGGAGACCGCCAAGCTGACCGGGATCGACTATGTCACCGGCACCAGCGACGCCTTGAATACCGACTTCATCATGGATATGATGTTCGCCCAGAATCCCTCTGTCGCAAAGGTGGGCCTGCTGTACTCCCTGTCTGAACCCAACTCTGCCAAGCCCATTGCCGATGCCAAGGCCTATCTGGATACTAAGGGCATCGAGTATGTTGAACAGACCGCCAATACCAACGACGAAGTAGTTGCTGCTGTCTCCGCCCTGATTGCTGCCGGTGTGGATGCCGTGTTTACTCCTACCGATAACGTCATCATGGCCGCAGAGCTGGCTATCTATGAAGATCTTGCCAAAAACGGCATCCCCCACTACACCGGCGCTGACTCCTTCGTCCGCAACGGCGCCTACGCCACCTGCGGCGTGAACTACACCGACCTGGGCACCCAGACCGCTGACCTGGCCTACACCGCCATGACCGAGGGCATGGATGGCATGGAGGACTACTACCTGATGGACGGCGGCATCATCACCGTCAACACAGACACCTGTGCCCTCATCGGCAAACAGGCCGACTACGCCTGCTTCAACAGCATGGGCGAGGTGGTAGAGGTCACCACCACCAAGGACTGATCCAGTCAAATTCCCCGCCCCGCTCCCCCGGCCTGCTGCCGGGGGCAGCGGCATGAAAGGAGCGCATTCTCTTGCTGATGATCACACAAACCGCTCTGGAACTGGGCTTTTTATACGCTTTGGTGGCCATGGCCCTGTTTCTGAGCTTCCGGATCTTGAACATCGCCGATATGACCACCGACGGTTGTTTTGTCCTTGGGGCGGCGGTCTCTGTCACGCTGGCCGCCGGGGGACACCCGATCCTGGCCATTCCTGCCGCCATGCTGGCGGGCAGCTGCGCCGGATTCGTCACCGCTTTTTTGCAGACTCGCTTGGGGATTCCCTCCATTCTGGCGGGCATCGTCACCAACACGGGCCTGTACACCGTCAATCTGATGGCGATGGGCTGGAAAGCCAACCAGAGCCTGCTGGGCGGCAGCACGATCTTCACCCTTCTGCGGGACAGCGGCATCGGCGGCGATTGGTACGAGTTGCTGCTGGCGGCTTCGGTCACCGTTCTGGCGGGCGTACTGCTGCTGGCATTTCTGAAAACACGCATGGGCCTTTCCATCCGGGCCACAGGCGACAATCCCGACATGGTGCGGGCCTCGTCCCTGAACCCGGCATTCACCGTCACGGTAGGACTGTGCGTATCCAACGCCCTGACAGCCCTTTCCGGGGCCATGGTGGGCCAGTATCAAAAGACGGTGGACATCAACTCCGGCACCGGCATCGTGGTCATCGGCCTGGCCTGCCTCATCATCGGTGAAACGGTTCTGGGCCGCCGGACCGTTACCAAGGGCGTGCTGGCGGTGATGATCGGCTCCGTGATCTACCGGTTTATCTACGCCGTTGTCTTTTACACCAAGGTTGTACCGGTGGAGTGTCTGAAGCTGCTGACGGCCGTCATCGTGGCTCTGGCCATTGCAGCTCCCAGCATTCGAAAGTGGGCGGCCTTCCAGCAGCGGAAGCTGGCCGCCGGAAAGGGAGGGAACTGACATGCTGGACATTCAACACATCTCCAAGACCTTCAATCCCGGCACCGTCAATGAGAAAAAGGCCATCACGGACCTGTCTCTCCACTTGAACAAGGGAGAATTTGTCACGGTGATCGGTTCCAACGGCGCAGGCAAGTCCACCCTGTTCAACGCCATCGCCGGCAGCTTTTATGTGGACGATGGCGCCATCACCGTAGGCGGTCACGATATGACCTTTCTGCCTGAATACAAACGTGCGAAGCGGATCGGCCGCCTATTCCAGGACCCTCTGAAGGGGACTGCCCCCAATATGACCATCGAGGAAAATCTGGCGCTGGCAGCGGGAAACGGCGGTTGGTTTTCCCGCTTGACCCAGAAGGACCGGGCCCGTTTCCGCGACCGACTGGCCCTTCTGGACATGGGACTTGAGGATCGGCTGAATCAGCCGGTAGGGCTGCTCTCCGGCGGCCAGCGGCAGGCGCTGACGCTGCTGATGGCGACCATGAATCCCCCCTGGCTCCTGCTTCTGGACGAGCATACCGCCGCCCTGGACCCCGGCACAGCGGAAAAGGTGCTGGAGCTGACGAAGCGGATCGTGGCGGAGGGGAACATCACCTGTCTGATGGTAACGCACAACATGCAGCAGGCTTTGGAGCTGGGAACCCGGACATTGATGATGGCTGACGGCCGGATCGTGCTGGACGTTTCCGGCGCTGACCGGGCGGGCATGACCGTAGAGGATCTGATCCACCGGTTCAAGGTCGGCACCGGCAAGACCCTGAGCAATGACCGGATGCTGCTCTCCTGAACTTAATGATAGAAAAACACCCGTTTCTCTATGAAACGGGTGTTTTTGTTTATATCAAAAAAGTTCTTGTTTTTGCTATTTTCTGTAGTTTTCTATTACTTCTGGCTCTCCGCCACGGCAACGGCCACAGCGACAGTCGCGCCGACCATGGGGTTGTTGCCCATGCCCAGGAAGCCCATCATCTCCACGTGAGCGGGGACGGAGGAGGAACCGGCGAACTGGGCGTCGGAGTGCATACGGCCCATGGTGTCGGTCATGCCGTAGGAAGCGGGGCCAGCAGCCATGTTGTCGGGGTGCAGAGTACGGCCCGTGCCACCGCCGGAGGCCACGGAGAAGTACTTCTTGCCCTGCTCGATGCACTCCTTCTTATAAGTACCGGCCACGGGGTGCTGGAACCGGGTGGGGTTGGTGGAGTTGCCGGTGATGGACACATCCACGCCCTCGTGGTGCATGACGGCCACGCCCTCACGAACGTCATCGCAGCCGTAGCAGCGGACAGCAGCCCGCTCACCATCGGAATAGGCCACCTCCCGGACGGTCTTCAGCTCGCCGGTGTAGTAGTCAAACTGGGTCTGGACATAGGTGAAGCCGTTGATACGGCTGATGATCTGGGCGGCGTCCTTGCCCAAGCCGTTCAGGATCACCCGCAGAGGCTCTTTCCGGGCCTTGTTGGCGTTACGGACGATGCCGATGGCGCCCTCGGCGGCGGCGAAGGACTCGTGGCCCGCCAGGAAGGCGAAACACTTGGTCTCATCCCGCAGCAGCATAGCGCCCAGATTGCCGTGGCCCAAGCCCACCTTGCGGTCCTCAGCCACAGAGCCGGGGATGCAGAAGGACTGGAGGCCGATGCCGATGGCCTCGGCGGCCTCGGCGGCGGTCTGAACATTCTTCTTCAGCGCGATGGCCGCGCCGACGCAGTAGGCCCAGCAGGCGTTTTCAAAGCAGATGGGCTGGATGCCCTTCACGATCTCATAGGGATCAAAGCCGGCAGCCTTGCAGATCTCCCGGCACTCCTCCACGCTGGAGATTCCGTACTGAGACAGGACGGAATTGATTTTCTCGATTCTTCTCTCGTAGCTTTCAAACAGAGCCATTTCCAATTCCTCCTTCTCTTATTCCTGACGGGGATCGATGTACTTGGCGGCGCTGTCCCACTGACCGTAGTGAGACTTGGCGCTCTCCAGTGCCTCGTTGGCGTCCACGCCCTTCTTGACGGCTTCCATCATCTTGCCCAGATTCACAAACTCATAGCCGATGATCTCGCTGTCCTTGTTCAGAGCCACGCGGGTGCAGTAGCCCTCTGCCATTTCCAGATAGCGGGGACCCTTCTCTTTGGTGGCGAACATGGTGCCCACCTGAGAGCGCAGGCCCTTGCCCAGATCCTCCAGAGAAGCGCCCACAGGCAGGCCGCCCTCAGAGAAAGCCGTCTGGCTGCGGCCGTAGACGATCTGCAGGAACAGCTCCCGCATAGCGGTGTTGATGGCGTCGCACACCAGATCGGTGTTCAATGCCTCCAGAAGGGTCTTGCCGATGAGGATTTCAGATGCCATAGCGGCGGAGTGGGTCATACCGGAGCAGCCGATGGTCTCCACCAGCGCCTCCTCGATGACGCCCTCCTTCACATTCAGGGTCAGCTTGCAGGCGCCCTGCTGAGGAGCACACCAGCCGATGCCGTGGGTCAGACCGCTGATGTCCTTGATCTCCTTGGCCTGAACCCACTTACCTTCTTCAGGGATGGGGGCCGGTCCGTGATACGCGCCCTTGGCCACCGGGCACATACGCTGTACTTCGCTGGAATAGATCATAGTCCGCTCTCCTTTTCTATTCGTTCCGAATTTTGCCGGTTTTTCCAGAGCTGGCCCGGCATTTTGACGGTTTTTCGTTCATATTATATCGGCAAACGATTACTCTGTCAAGGGTCGTCACCATACCTTAATAAAAGAATATGGAACGCTCATGCTCTTCCGCTGCGATCCGGCAGGCAATAAAAACCGGGCCTCCGCATGAGCGGAAGCCCGGTCTGAAAAGCTTGTTGAACTCTGACAGTTCTCTTACAGCAGGCCGCTGGCAGAGAAGATGGATGCGAACACCAGAGAAACAACGGTCATCAGCTTGATGAGGATGTTGATGGAGGGGCCGGAGGTATCCTTGAAGGGATCGCCCACGGTGTCGCCCACAACAGCGGCCTTATGAGCTTCGCTGCCCTTGCCGCCGTGGTTGCCGTCCTCGATATACTTCTTGGCGTTATCCCAAGCACCGCCGGAGTTGGACATGAAGATGGCCATCAGGACGCCGGTGACCAGAGCGCCGGCCAGCATGCCGCCCAGAGCGCCGGTGCCCAGCAGGAGGCCAACTGCCAGAGGAGCCAGAACAGCCATGACGCCGGGAACCAGCATCTCCTTCAGAGCAGCGGTGGTGGAGATGGCCACGCAGGACTTGTAGTCGGGCTTGCCGGTGCCTTCCATGATGCCGGGGATGGTGCGGAACTGACGGCGCACTTCCTCGATCATGCTGTAAGCCGCCTTGGACACGGAGTCCATGGTCAGAGCGGAGAACACGAAGGGCAGCATACCGCCGATCAGCAGACCGATGGTCACGCGGGAATCCAGAATGTTGATGCCGGCATCACCAATGCCAACAGCCTGCGCATAGCTGACGAACAGAGCCAGAGCAGTCAGAGCGGCAGAGCCGATGGCGAAGCCCTTACCCATAGCAGCGGTGGTGTTGCCCACGGCGTCCAGCTTATCGGTGATCTCACGGACGCTGTGATCCAGGCCACTCATCTCGGCGATACCGCCAGCGTTGTCGGCGATAGGGCCGTAAGCGTCCACAGCCACGGTGATACCGGTGGTGGACAGCATGCCGACAGCGGCCAGAGCGATGCCGTACAGACCGGCAACTTGATAGGAAACGAAAATACCAACGCAGATCAGCAGGATGGGCACGGCAGTGGACATCATGCCCACGGCGATGCCGCTGATGATGGTGGTAGCGGGGCCGGTCTCGGACTGCTGGGCGATCTTCTTCACGGAGTTATAATCGCCGGAGGTGTAGATCTCGGTGACGATACCGATGATCAGGCCAACGATCAGACCCGCGATGATGGCGATGGCCTGGGCCATACCGTCGAAGAACACATTGCTCAGAACCAGAGACAGGACCACCACGATGGCGGAGGAAACATAGGAGCCCATCTTCAGAGCCTTATGGGGGTTGGAATTCTCATCGCCCCGGACAAAGAAGCAGCCGATGATGGAAGCCACGATACCGGCGGCAGCCAGGATCAGGGGGAACAGAGCGCCGGCGCCGTTGAAGGTGCCGACCACAGCCACACCCAGAGTCAGCGCGGACACCAGAGCGCCCACGTAGGACTCAAACAGGTCAGCGCCCATGCCGGCCACGTCGCCCACGTTGTCGCCCACGTTATCAGCGATCACGGCAGGGTTCCGGGGGTCATCTTCGGGGATACCGGCCTCGACCTTGCCCACCAGGTCAGCGCCCACGTCGGCAGCCTTGGTGTAGATACCGCCGCCCACACGGGCAAACAGCGCGATGGAGGAAGCACCCAGAGAGAAGCCGGTGAGAATCTCCACGTTGCCGGTGAAGGCATAGATGGCGGCGCAGCCCAGCAGGCCCAGGCCAACCACGCACATACCCATGACGGAACCGCCGGAGAAGGCGACGCCCAGGGCCTTGTTCATGCCGCTGGACTTAGCGGCGGCAGCGGTACGGACATTGGCCTTGGTAGCCACGTTCATACCCACATAACCGGCGCACACAGAGAAGACCGCGCCGATCAGGAAGCAACCAGCGGTGAGCCAGGTGATGAACAGGCCGATCAGCACGAACAGCACCGCCACGAAAATGACCAGGATCTTGTACTCCGCGAAGAGAAATGCCCGGGCGCCATCACTGATGTTTCCCGCGATCTCCTTCATCCGTTCCGTACCGGCGTCAGCCTTGGAGACCACGGAGGTCTTCCATGCGGCAAACAGCAGAGCCAGAACCGCGCACAGCAAAACTACCCAAATGATGTTTTCCATTCCTTCCACTCCTTAAACGTTTTGTATAAAATTGAGTGTCTAACTTTGCTGTATCATTCTAACAACACCGCGCGTTTTTTTCAAGTAAATTTACCTAACGAGCAAATCACTTTAAATAAGTTTTACGTTTTGCCCAATTTTTTCCTTGAAAGCTTTTAAATTTTCGTCTTTATTTTTCATTTAACATTCATAAAATATGCAAATTATCAAATTTTTTTATATATATCAAGCAGCATTTTCTTTAAATACGCATCAGAATGCGAATAATTTTTTAATTTTTTCTCAAACGTTTACGAAAAATTTCAGAAAAACGATTACGCGTAGTCGAAATTTTTGACACCCTCAAAAAGCATAAAAAAATCCACGCCCTCTCGGCGTGGTCCTTCCGGTTTTACCGTTCGCTGTGGCTCTGCTCCTGACCGTCAAAAATCAGGTCATCCACATCTGCCATGAACTTGTTCATCGTCATTGCACATCCCTCCTTTTCTCAATTTTCATCCTGATTATACATCTGCATTTGAAGGTTTGCAAGGCAGTAATTGTGATTTTTTTGTAAACTCTGTGTCAAGTGCCCCCAGCCGCGCCGGAGTGGAACATCCTCCTACGCTCCGGATTCCCCGCTTCTTTTCCGCAAAATAAAGAAATCTGTTTACATTCCGGAGGGATATTACTATAATATAAGGATATTTCCCGACGGTACACGTCAGGCAGCGTACCGTCTACCTACACATCAGGAGGCGGTTATGCCGAATTTCAGGTCTCTTGAGTCCCTGCGCCGCCGGATCTGCACCATTATTGACATTGGTACGGCGGACGATCTCATCAGCCGCGCCTATGACATTTTCTACACCTTGGTCATTCTGGTAAACCTGGTGGTCACCATTGCCTACACCTTCGACGAGGCAGAGGCCACCTGCGGTCCGCTGCTGCTGCGGATCGAAGCTGCCACCGTGGCCTTTTTCGCGGTGGACTGCGTCCTGCGGATCTGGACTGCCAAGTACCACCATCCCAATCTGAAGGAATGGAAGGCCGTCTTCCGATACATTTTTTCTTTCTCAGGCATTGTGGACCTGCTGAGCTTTCTGCCTTACTACATGCCCCTTTTCTTCCCCTCCGGGGCCGTGGCCTTCCGGATGTTCCGGGTGGTGCGGATCTTCCGCCTGTTCCGGATCAACGCCTATTACGATTCCCTGAACGTTATTACCCAGGTCCTTACCAGCAAGGCCCAGCAGCTTCTCTCCTCCGTGTTTATCATTCTGGTGCTGATGACCGCCTCCAGTTTGTGTATGTACTCTCTGGAGCATGACGCGCAGCCCCAGGTGTTCTCCAACGCCTTTTCCGGCATCTGGTGGGCGGTATCCACCCTGCTGACGGTGGGTTACGGAGACATTTACCCCATTACCGCCCTTGGCAAGATCTTCGGCATTTTGATCACCTTTCTGGGCGTGGGCATGGTGGCGATCCCCACCGGTATCATTTCCGCCGGCTTCGTGGACCAGTATTCCCGCATCAAGCGGATCAGCGAATATGGCACGGAGGCGGACATTCACTTCATCCGCATCCACCTGACCCCCCGGGACCGCTGGGCCAATGCCCCGCTGCGGGATCTGGGCCTGCCGGAGGGCGTCATCATCGCCGCCGTCCAGCGGGGACGGGACATCATTGTTCCCCGGGGCGATGTGGTGCTCCTCCCCGGTGACAATCTTGTGCTGGGGGCAGGCGTCTATGAGGATGACGTCCGCATCCAGCTAAAGGAGATCGTCCTTCAGACACATCATCCCTGGGTGGGCCACCCGCTCCGGGATCTGGACATTTCCCGACAGACGGTCATCATCATGGTCCGCCGCCGGAACCGAACGCTGATCCCCAACGGCGGCCTGAAGCTGCTGGCGGGTGACAAGGTATTCCTCTATACACAATCTCACCTGCCCCACGCGCAGGATATCCAAATCTGATCAATCATGCAAGGAGGCCCTCTATGGCTGACGATATGAGAACTCTGGGCTATATCTGCCCGAAATGCGGTGCGCAGGTAATGGGTGCCCGCTCCGTATTTGCGCTGGAAGCGTCTGACGCCGAGATCGAATGTTCCTGCGGCGGCAGTGTCCTGCGGACGAACTATGACGGCCAGAACTATCACATTCTGGTGCCCTGCGGCGTTTGCGGCCAGACCCACGAGGCTGTCTGTCCGCCGGAGCGGATGCTCCACGCCGCCACCGCCCTCAGCTGCCCGGACAGCAAGCAGTTCTGCTGCTTCATCGGCGACGAGGGCACGGTGGAACATCACCTCCGGGAGGCCAGCATTGCCATCTCCAAGGAAAAGGCGCAGGAGAACAGCGGCGAGGCGGAGGCCTTTACCGACAATGTAATCATGTACGAATTCCTCTCGGAGCTCAAGGACATCGCCGCCCGGCCCAACGGTATCACCTGCGGCTGCGGCAGCCACGATTACAGCATGGAGATCCGCCGGGACGCGGTGGAGCTGACATGCCGGGACTGCGGTGCCCGCCTGCGGCTCAGCGCCGCCACCGACCGGGATCTGGACGATCTCTGCTGCCACATGAAGCTGGTCATTCCCGGCGGGAAGTGACCGTCTCCTTCTATTCTCAAAAAGAAAGGTGTAAAACTGTATGATCTCGCTTCTGGCCCGTTTCTTCTGCAAAAGCGACGGGAAAAGCCCCGCTCAGCTACGGACGGCCTACGGTATTCTCTGCGGCGCTGTTGGGATCGGGCTGAACCTGCTGCTGTTTTTGGGCAAGTTCTTTGCCGGGACCCTCTCCGGCTCCGTCGCCATCACGGCGGACGCCTTCAACAACCTCTCTGATGCCGGTTCCTCTGTGGTCACGCTGCTGGGCTTCCGCATTGCCGCCAAAGCGCCGGACCCAGGCCATCCCTTCGGCCACGGCCGGGCGGAGTACCTCTCCGGTCTGGCGGTATCCATGCTGATTTTGCTGATGGGCGTGGAACTGGCCAAGGAGTCTCTGAATAAGATCCTGCACCCCGCTCTGGTGGAGTTCAGCTGGCTGGTGATCGGGATTCTGGCTGCTTCTATCTGCGTGAAGCTGTATATGGCCATGTATAACCGCTCCCTCGGCAAAAAGCTCTCCGCACCGGCGCTGCTGGCGGCAGCGGCGGATTCGCTGGGAGATTGCATGTCCACCTCTGCCGTTCTGGTCGCCACTCTGATTGGCCATTACTTCCAGCTCCCGGTGGATGGCTGGGTGGGTATTCTGGTGGCACTGCTCATTTTCAAGGGCGGCATAGACGCCGCCAAGGACACCATCGATCCCCTGCTTGGAAAGCCTCCCACACCGGAATTTGTTAAAGAAATCGAAAATCTGGTGATGGCCCACAAGGAGATCTCCGGGATTCACGATCTGGTAGTCCATGATTACGGCCCCGGCCGGGTGATGATCTCCCTCCACGCGGAGGTCCCGGCCACCGGCAGCGTCATGACGATCCATGACACCATCGACAACATCGAACAGGAGCTGCACAGGAAACTGGGCTGCGAGGCGGTGATCCACATGGACCCCATCGCCACGGATGACAGCACAACCGTTGTCCTCCGGAATAAGATCACAGAGCTGGCCCATTGCATCGATCCGGCCCTCAGTATCCACGATTTCCGCATGGTCCCCGGCCCCACCCACACCAATCTGATCTTCGACGTGGTAACGCCCTTCGGCTTCCGGCTGGAGGACGCTGAGGTAGCCCGGCAGCTTCGGGCCCTCATCCGCACCTTCGACAGCCACTATGTCCCCGTGATCCAGGTGGAACACTCCTACATATGATCTGACAGCGGCGGCCCGGAGTCATTCCGGGCCGCCGCTGTATGCGCAGGCCGATCTTTTTTTGATTTTTCCCGCAAAAGGCCTTTACAAGTTCAGGAAATGTTGCTATAATAATAGGGCTGTATGGGGGCGTAGCTCAGCTGGGAGAGCGTACGGTTCGCATCCGTAAGGTCGAGAGTTCGATCCTCTTCGTCTCCACCATAAAAACCACTCCATCGGAGTGGTTTTTCTTTTTCGTTAACGCTTCACTGGAAGTTTTTGTTTGGGGGTATCTTATGAAAACCGCATTGATCACCGGCGCGTCCCGGGGAATTGGCCGGGCCGTGGCCCGGGAATTAGCTCATCAGGGCTGGGCTGTAGGCATCAACTACCTGAATCGGGCGGACAAGGCCCGGGAGCTGGTGGAGGAACTGACGGCAGCGGGCTGTCATGCCGCCATGTTCCAGGCCGATGTCGCGGACAGCGCTGCCGTGGCCGAGATGGTCCGGAAGCTGGGCGAGACCTTCAGCCCGGTAGAATTAGTGGTAAACAACGCCGGTGTGTCGGGTCAGGGCCTGTTTCAGGACACCACCGACGAGATGTGGGACCGGTATCTGGCGGTAAATCTGAGCGGCGCCCGGAACACCGTCAAGGCGGCCCTCCCCCACATGATCTCGGAAAAACGGGGCTGCATCGTAAATATTTCCTCCATCTGGGGCCAGCGGGGGGCAAGCTGCGAGGTGGCTTACTCCTGCACAAAGGCAGGCATCATCGCCCTGACCCGGTCGTTGGCTATGGAATTGGCCCCCTCCGGCATCCGGGTAAACTGCGTGGCCCCCGGCGTCATCAACACTGATATGGTCCAGGTGCTGGGGCAGGAGACCGTGGAGGAGCTGATCCGCGAAACGCCTCTGGGCCGTTTGGGCACACCGGAGGACATCGCCTACGCCGTGGCATTCTTCGCCTCGGAGCGGGCAGGCTTTATCACCGGTCAGGTCCTCACCGCCGACGGCGGCTTCATTGTATAAAACTTCATGCATGAGCAGTGCACCACGAACATGCGCAAATGCCAGTGCGTGAAGGTTTCGTGCATCATTTCCGGTTGCCCCGCAGGGGCGATGAAATGGCACATTTCTTATTTCGCTATGCTTTTGCATGGCAAACCCGCACAGCAAAAGGACTGCCGCTTAGCGGCAGTCCTTTATCGTTGACTGACCTCCCAGGCGTCCTGAAAGATCAGATCATCCACATCACCCATAGGCTTTTTCGGCTCCATACGCTTCCCTCCTTTGCGATATCTGCATTTGCAACTTACTCAGTATATGCCGCCGAAGGTGAAAAATTGCACGAAACCGTGCATCGGAATTAAAAAAGCCGTCCGGGACGTCCCCTTTACAAATGGCCTGAAAGTGTGTATAATATTTTTAATTATGTGCAAATATCTGCAAATGCGAGGAATTTAATCATGGAACTGACTCAAGGCGTCCGGTTCGACACGTTGGAGCTGTCACCGGAAATTCTGCGCGCTTTAATGGAGCGCAATATTGTACAATCCACCCCGGTGCAGGCGGGCTGCATCCCTCCCATGCTGGAATGGCGGGACGTGATCGCCAAGGCCCCCACCGGTACAGGCAAGACCTTTGCCTACGGCATCCCCATTGTGGAGCATATCGACCCGGAGGACGAAAGCGTTCAGGCGGTGATCCTGGCCCCCACCCGGGAGCTTGCCATCCAGATCACCGATGAGCTGCGGATCCTCTACACCTATAAACCCGGCATCCGGGCAGTGTGCCTGTACGGCGGCGCACCCATCGGCCGCCAGATCGACGCGCTGAAAAAACATCCCCAGATCGTAGTGGCCACACCGGGACGGCTGTCCGACCACATGAAGCGCCGCACCGTCCGGGTGGATACGGCGAAAACCGTGGTGCTGGACGAGGCGGACCGGATGCTGGACATGGGCTTCATCCATGACGTGACCCGGCTGCTGGACCGCATGGACAAGCGGAAAAATCTGGGACTGTTCTCCGCCACCATCTCCCGTGAGGTCATGGACATCGCTTGGGTGTATCAGCGGGACGCAGAAGAAGTCACCGTCCGGGAGGACGAGCAGAACAAGCCCGATATCAAGCAGTTCCGCATGGATGTGAGCTTCGACGGCAAGGCGGAGGCCATCGCCAAGATCCTAAACGAGACCGGCTTTGACCGCTGCATGGTGTTCTGCAACACCAAGGGCAACACGGAGCGCATCACCAAGTTCCTGCAGATGCGGGGCATCGACGCCCAGTGCATCCATGGGGACATTCCTCAGAAGAAGCGGGAGCAGGTAATGGATCTGTTCCGCAAGGGTAAGCTTCGGGTCTTTGTTTCCACTGACGTGGCCGCCCGGGGTATCGACGTGGATGATGTGGACATCGTGTTCAACTGCGACATTCCTGATGAAAATCAGGACTATGTCCACCGGATCGGCCGTACCGGCCGGGCCAAACGGCAGGGCGTGGCCGTCAGCTTTGTGGCGGACTTCCCCTCCAAGATCCGGATCGACGATATTGCCAAGAATACCCGCAATGAGATCCTGCCGGTGAAATTCGATGAAAACGGCAGCCTGACCATGGCATAACATAAAAGGAGTCCCTATGAAATTATGGAAGCGCCTGACAGCGCTGTGTCTCAGCGCTCTGGTGTGCGTTACCCTCCTGACCGCCTGCGGCCGGAAGGAATCGGCAGACGGCCGGGCATCTCTCTCCGTCTGCGTGGGTGAGACCCCCGCCACCTATGATCCTATCTACGCCCAGCGGATCGGGGACCAGACCATCCTGAACCACCTCTATGAAAATCTGATGCGGCTGGAAACGGGCGAAAACGGCCAGACCATCGCAGTCCCCGGTGCCGCCAAAAGCGTGGACATGAAGGAGAACAGCGATGGCACCGTCACCTACACCTTCCGCCTCCGGGGCGGCAAGTGGTCCGATGGCGTAGAGGTCAAGGCCAGCGACTTTGTATACGCCTGGCAGCGTCTGGCGGACCCCGCCACCGGCTCCGTGTATGCCCCGCTGCTGTCCATTGTCAGCGGCTATGCGGAGGCTCAGGCCTCCGGCGACATGAGTCTGCTGGCGGTGAGCGCAAAAAGCAGCACCACCCTTGTGGTGACCCTGACCGGTCATTATGACTGGTTCCTGCGGGAGGTCTGCACCTCCATCGCCACCATGCCTCTGCGGCAGGATGTTGTACAGCGACTCAAGCAAGAGGCGGATGCCGCCAACGATAATCTGAAAGAGGATGAGACGCCCCGTCGCTGGTGGTCCGATCCCACCCGTCTGGTGACCAATGGTCCCTATACTGCCTCCGCAGAGGAAGAAAATGCTCTGACGCTGACGGAAAATACCGCCTACGGCAAAAAGCTGACCGGTCCGGAGGAGCTGACCTTCCACTTCGGAGACACGCAAACGGCGGAGGTCCTGTATGATCAGGGCGTGGTAGACGCTGTCTGGCCTCTGACGGAGGAGGAGATGGCAGAGCAGATGGAAGCGGATGAGGCCTGGCAGGCAGAGCCTGTTCTGGAGACTTACTCCGTCATGTTCAACTGCAGCCGTCTGGAGGATGAATCCATCCGCAAGGCCCTGAGTCTGGTGATTGACCGGGAGCAGCTGGCCGCCATGGCGGGGATCACGGCACAGCCCGCCGAGGGACTGGTGCCCCCCGGTGTGCCGGAGGACAACGCAGATCTGGATTTCCGCGCCTGCGGCGGCAGCCTGCTGGACAACGATCCGGAAAGCTACGCCGACCGCTGCCAGGACGCTGTGGACCTGATGCAGAATGCCGGATATGACCGGGGCAGCGACCTGAGTGCGGAGCTGGGTGCTCTGGAATATCTCTATGTGGATCAGGGCAGCAACAAGACCGTGGCCATGGCCCTGTGCGGTATGTGGGGCCACTATCTGGGCGTGAACGTGACGCCCAGAGCCGTAACGCCGGCGGAGCTGGCCTCCGCTATGCGCAGCGGGAATTACACGCTGGCCGGTATGTCCGTCAGCGCCGTGTGCAGCGATGCGGAATGTTTCCTGATGGACTGGACCACTGGCAATCGGGACAACTTCCTCCACTATGAAAACAGCGCCTACGATACGCTGATGTCCATCATCGCCGGTGCAGAGGACGGCTCGGCCCGTATGGGCTGTCTCCATGACGCGGAGGACCTGCTGCTGGAGATCGACTGCGCCATATCCCCCCTCTACACGGTGGGAACGGCCTGGAAGCTGCGGGACACCTATCTGGGTGCCATCCGGGACCCCCGGGGCTGGTTCGACTTCCGGGGCGTGTATCCCAAGCCCGTCACCGTGCAGTAATTCCAACAGAACCAATGGAATACGCCGCGACCGCAAAGAAATGCAAAACAACGCAGCCGTTTTCGGGATAATCTCCCGAAAACGGCTGCGTTTTTTATGTTCCAAACTCTTGCGGACAACTTTCTTACGGCTTCGCGTAGATTTTTCTTCCGGCGGACCAGACTGCCTGTACGGCCCCCTCCTGACGGCGGTACACCGCCCGTTCCAGCCGCTCCGCCGGAGTCAGGGTGCGGGGCTGGGGCAGTGTGTCATCCGCCAGTACGATAGCGTGAAGGGAATTTCCCGCGGCAAAGCCCGGTTGCTCTCCAAAGAAAGCGGCCCCGGCAGAGGTAGCCAGATACCACCCCTCCGCCACGGTGAGGAAGGGGGTGTTCCAGTCATCCATCATCCGCCGGGCCTTGGAAGCCCGGACGGCGGCCGCCGTCACGTCAAACAGATCCAGATGATCGCCTCCGGCGATGTCGCTGCCAAGAGCCACCTTTACGCCCTCGTCCAGCATCCTCCGTACCGGCGCCACGCCGGAGCAGAGATTCTGATTGGAGTCGGCGCAGTGGACCACCGTTACCCCGGCGTCCTTCATGGCCTGCCGCTCCCGCTCGTCCGACCAGACGCAGTGGGCCATCACGGTGCGGTCATTCCAAAGGCCGTACTTCTTGTAGGTCTCCCAATACTGGTTGCAATCCGGGTGGAGCTGGCGTACCCAGTCCATCTCCGCACCGTTTTCCGACAGGTGGGACTGCACCGGCAGATCGCGCTCCGCCGCCAGCTTTCCCAAAAATGCCATCAGCTCATTCGTGCAGGAGGGGGTGAACCGGGGGGTCAGAATCGGCTTGATGTGCCGGAGATCCTGACAGGCATCCAGCCACCGCAGCGTTTCACGCATGGATTCCTCCGTGGTCTCCTCCAACACGCCGGGTGCGCCGTTGCGGTCCATATTCACCTTGCCCACATAGCCGGTGATCCCCGTTTTTTCAAGCTCGTCCATCAAGATCAGGGTAGCGTCGGTGTGGAGAGAGGAAAACATACACACCCGCGTGGTCCCGTGGGACGCCAATTCCCCCGCCAGCTGCCGGTACACCGTCCGGGCGTAGTCCGGCTCCGCAAACCGGGCCTCCGTGGGGAAGGCGTAGGCATTCAGCCAGTCCAGCAGGGGCAGATCCATACCCATCCCCAGCATGGGATACTGGGGAGCGTGGAGGTGCAGGTCCGCAAAGGACTGGACGATCAGGCAGTCTCCATAGTCCTCCACAGACGCCCCGGCATATTGCTCCGGCAGCACCGGATACACCCCGGTAATGACGCCGTTTTCAGCGATGAGATAACCGTGTTCCGTCACATCCAACCGGCCGCAGGCCGGCGCGGAAACGATATTTCCTTTCAGAATAGTGGTCATTGCGTCCTCCTTTCAAAACAAAAGAGCGCCCGCATAAGCGGACGCTCATAGCAAGATCTTAGGCGATCTCATAGAAACTTCCGCGCCTGAGACGATCCCATCAGCGGAATTATATGAGCCATATTTCCTTTTATAGTTTAATCATACCACGGCGCCGGGAAAAAGGCAAGCCCCACCGGCGGCACACACCGTCGGCACACATCCGGGAATTGTCGCCTATACTGGCGTACAGGCAAAATTCCGCCTGAATCGAGGAAAAGGCGTTGATTCGTATGCTGCAAGCATTGAGCTGGGCCGCTTTGGGCACCGGCTTTACCTTTCTGATGACCACCTTAGGGGCTGCGGTGGTATTTTTCTTTGTGGAGGAGCCCCGGCCCCAGTTCCAGCGAACCATGCTTGGCTTCGCCGCCGGGGTGATGACGGCGGCCAGCGTCTGGAGCCTGCTGCTGCCCGCCATCGAGCAGTCGGCGGACTTCGGCGTTCCCGGCTGGCTCCCCGCAGCGGCGGGGCTGCTGCTGGGCGTGGGCTTTCTCTCCGCGCTGGACGCCGTTCTGCCCCATCTGCGGCGGGCAAAGGACATGGACTTGACCCGCCGCCAAAGCACGCTGCTGATGGCAGCCATTACCCTCCACAATGTACCGGAGGGCATGGCGGTGGGCCTCGCCTTCTCACTGGCGGCAGAGGGAGAGGGCATGGCCGGGGCTGCGGCACTGGCGCTGGGCATCGGCATCCAGAATCTGCCGGAGGGCGCCGCCATCTCCCTTCCTCTGCGGCAGGAGGGCAGCTCCCGGGGCCGGGCTTTTCTGTTAGGGACCCTCTCCGGCAGCGTGGAGCCGATTTTCGGTATTCTGGTAGTGCTGGTAGCTGCCGGTGTCCGTCCCTTGATGCCGTGGCTCCTCAGCTTCGCCGCCGGAGCCATGCTGTATGTGGTGGTAGAGGAGCTGGTGCCTCAGGCCCATTCCAAAGCCGGGACCTGCGGCTTTGTGGGGGGCTTTTTAATTATGATGATCTTAGACGTGGCGCTGGGATAGTGTGTCAAAACGTAAACTTACATTGTCTCCCGAAAAAAAGTCTGCTATAATCGGCCCAGCACACCAAACCCACGCAAAGGAGAACAAATATGGATACAAAATTCAGCGGCAGCGCAAATTACGTAGCGTCACGCGACCTGATGGAAACCGTCAACATCGCCGTGGCTTTGCAGAAGCCTCTGCTCATCAAGGGTGAGCCGGGCACCGGCAAGACCATGCTGGCCCAGGCCGTGGCGGACGCTCTTGGGAAAAAGCTCATTATCTGGAATGTAAAATCCACCACCAAAGCCCAGGACGGCCTGTATGTCTACGATGTGGTACAGCGGCTCTATGACAGCCAGTTTGGAAACGCCGGTGTGGATGACGTCAAAAAATACATCAAGCTGGGTAAGCTGGGCGAAGCCTTCTCCGCCGATGAACAGGTGGTCCTGCTGATCGACGAGATCGACAAGGCGGATCTGGAATTTCCCAATGACCTTCTCTGGGAGCTGGACCGGATGGAGTTCTACATCCCTGAGACGAAGGAGACCGTACAGGCCAAGCAGCGCCCCATCGTCATCATCACCTCCAACGCAGAGAAGGAACTGCCGGACGCTTTCCTCCGTCGGTGCGTGTTCCACTACATCGAGTTCCCGGAGCAGGAGCAGATGGAAGCCATCCTCCGGGTCCACTTCGGTGATTTGGAGGAAAAGCTGGTAAAGCAGTCCCTCGCCGCCTTCTACTGGCTGCGGGAGCTGCGGGGCATTGAGAAAAAGCCCTCCACCTCTGAACTGGTGGACTGGATCCGGGCGCTGGTGGCTGGCGGCGTGGACCCAGCCCGCATCGAAAAGGAGATTCCCTTCGCCGGTGTCCTGCTGAAAAAAGACAAGGATCTTCAGACCCTGCGAAAGGTGAAGTAAGCCATGTTCGCCGCGTTTTTTTACCTGCTGCGTCAGCGGGGGCTGCATGTCTCCCTGAACGAGTGGATGACGCTGCTGGAGGGCATGGAAAAGGGGTTGCACCATTCGACGCTCATCGGCTTTTATCACCTGTGCCGGGCCATCGTGGTGAAGAATGAAACGGAATTTGACCGCTTTGATCAGATCTTTCTGGAATTTTTCAAGAACGTGCCCTACACCGGGGAGCTGCCGGAGGACCTGCTGGACTGGTTGAACCACCCCAGCGAGGATCTGAAACGGACCATTGCCGACCTGCGCTCCGCCGGGTTTCCGGATGAAACGCTGGAGGAACTGCTGAAAATGCTGGAGGAACGTCTGAAAGAGCAGACGGAAGAGCACAACGGCGGCAACTACTGGGTTGGGACCCAGGGCCGTACCCCTTGGGGCAACAGTGGTTGGCATCCCAACGGCATCCGGATCGGCGGGCAGTCCATGCACCGCACCGCCATGATGGTGGCGGGAGAACGAAAATTCCGGGACTTCCGAAAAGACAATAAGCTGGACACCCGCCAGTTCCAGATGGCCTTCCGCACGCTGCGTCAGCTGTCCGCGCAGGAGCGGAGCGCCGAAAAGGAGCTGGATGTGGACGCCACGATCCACGATACCTGCGAGAGCGCGGGGCGGCTGGAGATCCGGTACAAGAACCTCCGGAAGAACACGGTGAAGGTTCTCCTGCTGATGGACTCCGGCGGTTCTATGGACTACTATTCCGGCCTGTGCAGCCAGCTGTTTCAGGCGGCCACCAAGTCCAACCACTTTAAAGAGCTGCACACCTACTATTTCCACAACTGCATTTACGGCGACGTTTACAACGGCCCCCGCCTCTGGCAGGACGGTCAAACGCCTACGGAATGGCTTTTGCAGAATTTCGATGCCAACTACAAGGTCATTCTCGTGGGCGATGCCGCCATGAATCCCTACGAGCTGCGGGAAAAGCAGTACGATTGGCGGAACCAGCGGTACGGCCCCTCCGGTCTGGAATGGCTGGAGCTGTTCAAAAAACACTTCCCCCATCTCATCTGGCTGAACCCGGAGCCTCTGCCGGCATTTCAGGACTTCTGGACCCTGACCCACCTGCAGTTGGCCAAGATGTTCCCCATGTTCGACCTTTCCGCCGAGGGCTTGGAAGCCGGCATGAAGCGCCTGATGGTGAAGCGGTAGAGGAGACAAGCCCGCAGCATCGCGGGCAAAACAAATGAAAAGAGGTGGATTATGGATTTTCCCAAGCTGCTGGGGCTGCGCCCCGGCATCACCGCCGTGATCGGCAGCGGCGGTAAAACCAGTTTACTGCGCCGTCTGGCGGAGGAATTACCGGGGACGGTCCTCCTCTGTACCACCACCCATATCCGCCCCTTTGAGGAATCCCCCCTGCTGACGGCCCCTACGCCGGAGGACATCCGCAAGGCCCTGACCACCCGGCGGATCCTCTGCCTGGGAACTCCCTGCGAAAATAGCAAACTGACCGCTCCCTCCCTTTCCGTAGAAACACTGGACACGCTGGCGGACTATGTGCTGGTGGAGGCCGACGGTTCCCGGCAGCTTCCTTTGAAGGCCCATGATGCCCACGAGCCGGTGATCCCCGCCGTCAGCCGTCAGGTGATCTGCGTGGTGGGGGCATCCGGTTTCGGGAAACCCATCCGGGAAAGCGTCCACCGGCCGGAACGGTTCTGCGCCCTGACCGGCGCCGCTGCGTCAGATCCCGTCACGCCGGAACAGGCCGCAAAGGCCATTTTGGCGGAACAGCTGTGCGACGCCGTGTTCCTGAATCAGATCGACACGGAGGCCCAACGGTCTCTGGCGGACCGCTTCGCCGCGGCGCTGGGCGGCTCCGGTCTCCGGATCGCCGCCGGGAGTCTTCGGGCCGGGAGCGGCTGGCTTTACCCGGATATCTGAAAAATATGACAGGCCCACTGTCCCCACATTCTGCTGCGAAGCCGCATTTTCTTCGCAAAAGTGCAAACATTTCCACAGAATCATTGATTTTCGCAAACGTTTTCTCCTATGAATTGCATAAAAATACCTGCAAGGGGTTCACAGCTAACTGGTTCCATGGTATAATTTGACACGTTCTTAACAATATTTCCGCCGCCTTTATCCGCTGCGGAACGATGCCGAACGGAGAAAAACGCCATGGAACACCATGAAAAAGCAGGATACCTGTTTCCTAAGATCGGTATGCGCAACGTCAAGACCGCCCTTGCGGCAGCCCTGTGTGCGCTGGTCTACTACTTTCTGGACCGCAACCCTACCTTCGCCTGCATCGGCGCCATTTTCGGCATGGGCAGCAGCTTTATGCAAAGCCGTCTCCACGGCGGCAACCGCTTCTTCGGCACAATGGTAGGCGGTTTTATCGGCATGGGTCTGTTTGCCATTTACATGGAGCTGTTCCCTGACGGCAGCAACGCCTGGGTCCTGATTCCCCTGACCTTCGTCGGCGTGATCATTTTGATCCTGCTGTGTCAGCACATCTGGGTAGGCGGCGTACAGCCCGGCGGCGTGGTGCTGTGCATCCTGCTGTTCAACACCCCCACGGACACTTATATCACCTACGCCATGAACCGTATTCTGGACACCGGCATCGGCGTGCTGGCGGCGATCTTTGTCAACGGGATGCTGCCCGGCGGCTTCACCTTCTCTTTTATGCACAGGCTCTACCAGCGTCTGGGGATCCGGGACGATGTAGAGGATGAATTCATGGCCAAACCCGCCGTCTGAGCGATCGGAGGCTGCTCCTTCCAAACGGATCCATTCGCGCAAATGCAAATATGCAAGAAGTACCGCTCCCCTGCTGAGAAAACGTTCAGCAGGGGAGTTTTCTATCTACGCCCCCAGGATTTGACCCGTAAATTCCGTGTGAAACCTGAAAAAGAGGAAGTGCACTTCATGGAAGCCCACTTTCACCTGACATAGAATCTCGGTATCAGTCAGATATACGGAGGTTTTGACGAATGAACAGGTATAAAGAGTCACTTCGGCAGTACTTTTCTGTACAGGCGAAAGCGCTTCGCAAGAAGCGGAAGCTGACCCAAGAGGAAATGTCCGAGCAGTTACATATCACGGTTCGGGCCTATAGCGATTTAGAGCGCGGCTGCAGTTGTTGTTCTGCAATCGCTCTCTTATTCTTTTTACTGATGCTGGAGCCTGATGAACTGACGGCGTTTCTTGCGCAGATGAAAAAGCAGTTCCGGGAGCAGGATCAGCAGGAGGTCGCATAGGCCCCTTTTTGCAGCATTTCTGTATCTGAAAATATGGGGGGATTCAGAATATGGATGGTCGCAAACGTGTGCTATTGGCCGACAGCAGCGAGGAATTTCGCTGGTTGATGTGGAGAAGTGCGGCAAATCATAATTTTTTCTCCCTTGCAACCGTTGGCAGTGGCCGCGATGTTTTATTATGTATGCAAAAACAGACTGCCGATCTGCTGCTGATGGACACGGCGCTGCCGGATGTCTGCGGTCTAACCGTGTTGGATGAGTTGCAGCGCCGGGGGACTGCCCCTCAGAGGGTCATCCTTCTCTCCAGCATCGTTTCTGAGCAAGTCACCGATCAGGCTTTTGCTCTGGGCGTCTCACATTTTATTCCAAAGCCATTTCATACCGATCTGCTGTTTGATGCCATGTACGAACTGTTTCCCGGCTGTTCCTGCGGTCATTGGCCGCATAGTCCTCAGTAGGATACAGATAGTCCACGCCCTCAGAAAATAAAAAACCCCAACGGGCACCGCAAACGCGATGACCCGCCGGGGGATCTCCGGAATCAGTCGGCGCCTCGTCAAAGGGAGCCGCATGATCCGGACTTTTTACTTTTCAAAGACGGGGATCAATCCACCAGACCGGCGGTGATGATGGCCATGGAGTAGACCTCCAGAGCGTTGCAGCCGCGGGACAGGTCATTGATGGGAGCGTTCAGGCCCTGCAGGATGGGGCCGTAAGCGTCGAAGTTACCCATGCGCTGGCAGATCTTGTAGCCGATGTTGCCGGCGTTGATGTCGGGGAAGATGAAGGTGTTGGCATGACCGCCCACGGAGCTGGTGATGTGCTTGGTCTTGGCCACCACGGGAGACACGGCGGCGTCGAACTGGAACTCGCCGTCCACGGGAACGTCGGGCATGGCAGCCTTGGCCTTCTCGCAGGCGTTGTGCATCTTGTCCACGTCCTCGCCCTTGCCGGAGCCCAAAGTGGAGTAGCTCAGGAAGGCCACCTTGGGATCGATGCCGAAGACCTTGGCGGTCTTGGCGGTCTCAACGGCGATCTCCACCAGCTCGTCCTCGGTGGGCTTGATGTTGATGGCGCAGTCGGCCATGGCCAGGACCTCGTTCTCGCCGGTGGCGGAAGGACGGACCATAATGAAGCAGGAGGACACGATCTTGCTGCCCGGCTTGGTCTTGATGATCTGCAGGGCGGGACGGACGGTGTCAGCGGTGGAGTAGGTAGCGCCGCCCAGCAGAGCGTCGGCATAGCCCATCTTCACCAGCATGGTGCCGAAGTAGTTGGCCTGGGACAGGGCCTTGCGGCACTGCTCGTCGGTCATCTTGCCCTTGCGCAGTTCCACCATCAGGGCGACCATCTTGTCCATGTCGGGGAAGTTGGCGGGATCCACGATCTCAGCGCCGCGGATGTTGAAGCCGGCCTCCTCGGCAGCCTTGGCAATCTCCTCGGCATTGCCCACCAGAACGGGAGTCAGGAAGGTACCGGACAGCAGACGGGCAGAAGCCTCCAGGATGCGGGGATCGGTACCCTCGGTGAAGACGATCTTACGGGGATGCGCCTTCAGCTTTTTGATCAGAAATTCAAACATGTTGATTCCTCCAATTTTTAATTCAGGGAACGGGGTTTCAATTCCACCCTTTATTATACACGGTCCACAGCCGGGGTCAATAAAAAAAGTGACGAATTGGGGCGTGATTTTTTCCGATTTTTGCGTGTCAACTACGAAATTCGGCAAAAAAGCATCGTTAAAATACATAAAAATATGCCAAAAAGCCAGAAGTTGCTTGACGGGCGAATATAAAAGGGATAATATAAAGCGGTAACAATTTGTTACTTTTTATGGTTCACAAATTTTTAAAGGGCATCTGCCCGCGATACGATAGGAGCATTATGAGTCAAAACACCAAAAAGCCTTATGATCTGCCGGACTGGCCCGCAGAGGCGGAACAGACCCAGGAAGCGCCCAGACCCCGCAGAAAGCGGCGCGCTCCCGCTGAGCCCGAAGACCTCTGGGGCAAGCTCCGCTTCCGGGCCGGAAAGAAGGTCCGCTGGTTTGGCCGCCGCTGCCGCCGGGTTGTCCGGGAGGCTCAGGCCCATCGGTTTCCGGAGTCCAACCGGAAGCCTCTGCAATTCCTGCTGATGCTCTGGGGGCTGCTGCCCTCCGCTGCCAGCCGGCTGCGGGAGATCCTGCTGGGCCGCCGCAGAGAGCGGAACCTCCGCACCAGCAGATTCGCCGTCTGGTTTGAAAAGGAAAAGCGCCTCCACTCCCTGATGTTCCTGGGAGGAAGCTGTGCGCTGGCAGGCATTATCCTGTTCTGTTCCTTCTTCACCATCGGCACCACCGTCTCCTATGACGGGCAGGTGCTGGGGCGGCTGGCTTCCAAATCGGAAGCTGAAACCGTCCGGAAGGATCTGGAAAGCATCACCTCCCGGACACTGGGAGAGACCTACACCATCGATGATTCCCTGCTGCAATACGATTCCGGCTGGATGCTCCGTCAGGACATTGAGGATAAGGCCGTATACGAGGACCAGCTTTCTGACGAGATCGGTCTTGTGACCTCTGCCTACTGCCTGTACGTCAACGATGTGCGCATCGGCGCCACTCCCTACGAGGGCGCGTTGGAGGAACTGCTGGACCAGCTGCAGAAGGCGGCCTCCGATGAAGATACCATTTCCTGTGAATTTGCAGAGGATGTTGAGATCCGGCAGGAGTACGTTCCCACCAGTGAGATCATGAACCTGGGCTATATTGCGGAACTGCTTTACAGCACCAAGACGGCCGAGGTCACTTACGAGGTGAAAAAGGGCGATACCTGGTCTCAGATCGCCGCCAAGAATGACATGACCTCCGCAGAGCTGCTGGCGCTGAACCCCGGCTACAACATCAATAAGCTCCAGATCGGCGAAGTGCTGACTCTGTCCGCCTCTGTCCCCTACCTGACCATGACCGTGGTAAAGCAGGAACGGTATCTGGATGATGTGTCCTACAACATTGAGTACACCGACAGCGCTGACCTCTATCAGGGCGACTATAAGGTGACCTCCAAGGGTGAATACGGCAAGGCGGACGTGATGGCCAAGGCCACCTACGTCAACGGCGAGGAAACGGAGCGGACCATTCTCTCCTCCGTGACTTTGAAAGAGCCTGTCACCGAATACCGGCTCCGGGGCACCAAGGTCCGGCCCACCTGGATGCCTACCGGCAGCTTCCGCTGGCCCACCAGCGGTCGGATCAGCTCCTACTTCGGCGGACGGAAATCCCCCGGCGGCATCGGCTCCACCAACCACAAGGGCATCGACATCGCCGTCCCCAGAGGGACACCCATCTACGCCGCCGACGGCGGCACCGTGACCTACTCCGGCTGGATGAGCGGCTACGGTTATCTGGTGCAGATCGACCACGGCAACGGCTACGTTACCCGGTACGGTCACAACTCCAGTCTCACCGTCAGCGTGGGGCAGCACGTTTACAAGGGCCAGCAGGTGGCCCGGGCCGGCTCCACCGGCAACTCCACCGGCAACCACTGCCATTTTGAGGTGCGGTACAACGGCGTGGCGAAAAACCCGTTGAACTACCTGCCGTAACAAACTGCATTCCAGAAAAGGGAGGACTTTTGTCCTCCCTTTTTCTTGTGTTCCGGGAGCTTTTATGCTATGATATTTTAGTTAAGTTATGTGCTTTTTCTCCCGGCTTCAAGTGGATAAACACATAAGGCCGGGACTCTGAAAGGAGTGCGAAATATGAAGTCCCTGAAGGTTTTAATGCTCAACGGCAGTCCCCATGCCAACGGCAACACCGCCGTGGCCCTGCGGGAAATGGAAGCGATTTTCAAGGAGAATGACGTCGATGTGGAAACGGTGGTCCTGGGAAACCGGGACATCCGGGGCTGCGTGGCCTGCGGCTCCTGTGCCAAGACCGGCAAGTGCGTCTTTGACGATGGAGTAAACGAGCTGGCCCCCAAGTTTCAGGAGGCCGACGGTCTGGTGATTGCCAGTCCGGTGTATTACGCCTCCGCCAACGCCACGCTGATCGCCTGTCTGGACCGGCTGTTTCACAGCACATCCTTTGATAAGACCATGAAGGTGGGGGCCAGCGTAGCCTGCGCCCGGCGGGGCGGCTGCTCCGCCACCTTTGATGAGTTGAACAAGTATTTCACCATCTCCGGGATGCCTGTGGCCTCCAGCCAATACTGGAACAGTATTCACGGCCGGACGCCCGGTGAAGCGGAGCAGGACGGCGAGGGGCTTCAGACCATGCGGACCCTGGCCCGGAACATGACATTCCTGATGCGCAGCATCGCGCTGGGCAAGGAGCAGTTCGGTCTCCCGGAAAAGGAAGATCGGATCGCCACTCATTTTATCAGATAACTTTAGGAGGATATACCATTTGAAGCGGGAAAATGTACTGGTGTCCGAGGACGCGCTGGCGCGTCAGCGGGAGTTTGAAGCAAAGATTAAGGAAATGTTCACTGCCCGGGAAGCCCATCCTGTGGCCTGCGTGGACACCTTCGGCTGTCAGCAGAACGTGGCGGACGGCCAGAAGCTGATGGGTATGCTGGCCGCCAGTGGCTTTACCTTTACAGAGGACCCCAAGGAGGCGGATCTGGTGATCCTGAACACCTGCGCCGTCCGGGAGCACGCGGAGCAGCGGGTATTCGGCAACCTGGGCATCCTGACCCACTCGAAGAAGGAAAACCCGGAGCAGGTGATCTGCCTGTGCGGCTGCATGGCGCAGGAGGAGCGGGTCTCTCAGCGGGTGAAGGAATCCTACCGCCATGTGGATCTGGTGTTCGGCCCCCATGCCCTGTGGAAGTTCCCGGAGCTTTTGTGGCAGGTCTATGAGACCCGGAAGCGGGTCTTTGCCGTGGACAATGAGGACGGCACCATTGCCGAGGGCATCCCTGTGGTGCGGGAAAAGGGCGTGAAGGCATGGGTCAGCATCATGTACGGCTGCAACAATTTCTGTTCCTACTGCATCGTGCCCTATGTCCGGGGCCGGGAGCGCAGCCGTGATCCCCAGTGCGTTTTGCAGGAGGTCCGGGAACTGGTTGCCGCCGGTTACAAGGACATCACCCTGTTGGGGCAGAATGTCAACTCCTACGGCAATGATCTGGATCTGGACTACCATTTCCCGGATCTCTTAGAGGACATCGACAAGATCCCCGGCGAATACTTGATCCGCTTTATGTCCAGCCATCCCAAGGATGCCACCAACCACCTCTTTGACGTGATGGCCAAGTGCTCCCATGTGGCAAAGCAGCTGCACCTGCCCTTCCAGTCCGGCAATGACCGGGTGCTGAAGGAGATGAACCGCCGTTACACCCGGGAGAAATATTTAGAGGAAATTCGCTACGCCAAAAGCGTAATGCCCGGTCTGGTGCTGACCTCCGACGTCATCATCGGTTTCCCCGGTGAGACGGAGGCAGAAGCCATGGACACCGTTTCTCTGGTGGAGGAAGTGGGCTTCGACGCTTTGTTTACGTTTATCTACTCCCCCCGCCCCGGCACCAAGGCGGCCTCCATGCCGGACCCCGCCACCCGGGCGGAAAAGCAGAAGTGGTTCGACAGGCTGCTGGAGGTCCAGAACGCCAATTCTGCCCGGCTCCACGCCGCCTATGTGGGCAAGACCGTCCGGGTGCTGGTGGACGGCGAGAGCGACGACGAAAACTTCCCCCTTGCCTCCCGCACCGAGGGCAACCGGCTGGTGCGCCTGAAGGGCGGCAAGGAGCTGATCGGGCAGTTCATCGATGTAAAGGTGACGGACAGCAACACCTGGGCGCTGTACGGAGAGCCGGTGTGATATTCTGCTCCCGCAGGGGGTAGTTCCCACTACAGGGCAAGGGGAAAGAATCTTTGGCGCAAAGATTACCGGGGTTCCCGGCGGAACTGTACCGGTTCGGTACGGAGAAGCCAGGGGGATATTCTCTTTTGAAAAGAGAATGTCCCCCCGGCCCCCTAAAGAGAAACGCGGGGGGATTTCGATTTCCCCCCGCACCCCCTTGAAACGACACAAAGGGGCGAAACTGCGGTTTCTCCCCTTTGGAAACCCCTCTAAGGATAAGGGGAGCGGCAGCGGAAAGTGAGGCAGAGGGTGTCCTCTTTGCACCCCAATGAACGCCGCGCCCACAGATGCGGGGACGCAGTTATTCGAGGAACATCTGTCGGCGCAGCCGGCAGGAGATTTCTGGATTTTGCCGGCAGTGCGTACCGGCCAGCCCCTCGTTTTGGATGAGTTGACCGCGTTGCGGTCAACTCATCCCTGACACTTTTTCTTTTCCACCGTGCACGGCGCATTTTCTTTTTGGTGTTTCAAAAAGAAAATGGGGGGTGCATTCCGCACGGCAAAGCCTGCATCCCTGCGGCGGTTCGCCGCACATATGCGCACAAACCTGGTGCGCAATTTGATCCTAATAAACAAATGATATCGATATCGAAACAGAAAGAGGTATTTTTATGGCGGAACTGACCCCCATGATGAAGCAGTATCTGGAAATCAAGAAGGACAATCCGGATTCCATTTTGTTTTTCCGTCTGGGGGACTTCTATGAGATGTTCGCCGACGATGCCAAGCTGGCCTCCAAGGAGCTGGACCTGACCCTGACCTCCCGGGACCACGGCAAAAACGCCAAGCCGGAGGAAGAACGGGTCCCCATGTGCGGCATCCCCTATCACGCCAGCGAGTCCTATATTGCCCGTCTCATCGCCAAGGGCTACAAGGTGGCCATCTGCGAGCAGATGGAGGACCCCGCCACCGCCAAGGGGCTGGTGAAGCGGGATATTATCCGGGTGGTGACCCCCGGCACCGTTATCGACGCCGCATGTCTGGATGATAAGTCCGGCAACTACCTCTGCGGCATTTATCTGGACAGTCAGGGAGGCGGCGCGGCCTTCTGTGATCTCTCCACCGGTGAGACTCACCTCACCGCCTTCTCCGGTAAAGATACCCTGACCCACATCATCAATGAGCTGGGCCGGTTCAGCCCCGCCGAGGCCATTCTCAGCGACGGGGCATTCAGCGAGAAGGCGCTGACGGAGGTTCTTACCGACAAATTCCACTGCCGCTATGAAAACGGCGGTGAGCGCCGCTTCCGGCTGGCGGAGGCGGAGAAAAATATCCGCGCCCAATTTGGTGAGGAAGCCTTTTCCAGGCTGCCCGCCGGGGAGCCTGCCGCCGCCATGGCTCTGGGCGGTTTGCTGAACTACCTCTACGAGACCCAGAAAACCGACCTCTCCCACATCCGGGAACTGGATTATTACCGTCAGGGCCGGTTCATGGAGCTGGATCTGGCCGCCCGCCGGAATCTGGAGTTGACAGAGACCCTTCGGAGCAAGGAGAAGAAGGGCAGCCTCCTCTGGGTGCTGGACAAAACCAAGACCCCCATGGGCGGTCGAATGCTGCGAAGCTGGTTAGAACGCCCCCTCCTGTCCGTGACGGATATTGACCGCCGCAGCAGCGCCGTGGCTGCGCTGGTGGATGACACCATCCGCCGGGAGGAGCTGATTGCCGGGATGACCGGCCTGGGGGATATGGAGCGGCTCATCGGCCGCATCGTCTATGGCACCGCCGGAGGCCGGGACCTGACCTCCCTCCGCGCCGCCATGGAAAAGCTGCCCAACCTGAAGGAACAGCTTTCCGGGTTTTCCGACCGCCGTCTGACCGAACTGACCGCCGAGCTGGACACGCTGGACGATATCAGCGGGGACATTGCCGCCGCCATCTGTGACGAGCCGCCCTTTTCTGTCCGGGAAGGCAGCATCATCCGGGATGGCTTCAACGAGGAAGTGGACCGCCTGCGGCACATTCTGAAAAACGGCAAGGGCGTCATGGCGGAGATGGAGGCCAAGGAAAAGGAAAAAACCGGCATCCGCACCCTGAAGATCGGCTACAACAAGGTGTTCGGCTACTACATCGAGGTGTCCAACGCCTTTAAGGAGCTGGTACCGGAGACATACATCCGCAAACAGACCTTGGTAAACGGCGAGCGGTTCATCACACAGGAACTGAAGGATCTGGAACATGAGATCCTGACGGCCTCCGAGCGGGTGGTGGCGCTGGAATATGAGCTGTTCTCCGCCCTGCGCCAGCAGATCGCGGACAACGCCGGGCGCATCCAGAAAACCGCCGCGGCGGTGGCGGAGTGCGACGCGCTGTGCTCCTTTGCCTCCGTAGCAGTCCACAACAATTTCTGCCGTCCGGGGGTGGACGAGTCCGGGGTCATTGAGATCCGGGAGGGCCGTCATCCGGTGGTGGAAAAGGTTCTGAAGGACAGCCTGTTCGTCCCCAATGACACCTTTATGGGCGAAAAGGAGGAGCGGGTGGCCATCATCACCGGCCCCAACATGGCCGGTAAATCCACTTATATGCGGCAGGTGGCGCTGATCGTCCTCATGGCCCAGATGGGCAGCTTCGTCCCCGCCAAATACGCCCATATCGGCGTGGTGGACCGGATCTTCACCCGCATCGGCGCCAGCGACGATCTCTCCGCCGGACAGTCCACCTTCATGGTGGAGATGACGGAGGTCTCCGATATTCTCCATCAGGCCACCAAAAATTCTCTTCTGATCCTGGATGAGATCGGCCGGGGCACCTCCACCTTTGACGGTATGGCCATCGCCCGGGCGGTACTGGAATACTGCGCCGACAAAAAGACCCTGGGGGCCAAAACTTTGTTTGCCACCCATTACCACGAGCTGACAGAAATGGAAAACACCCTCCCCGGCACGGTGAATTACAACATCGCCGTCAAGCGCCGGGGAGAGGATATCATCTTCCTGCGGAAGATCATCCCCGGCGGCGCCGACCGCAGCTACGGCATCGAAGTCGCCAAGCTGGCGGGACTGCCGGAGAAGGTGGTCCAGCGGGCCAAGGTCATTCTGAAGGAGCTGGAGGACGAAAACGGCGTACAGTACGTCTCCGCCCGGAAGGAGTCCGACCAGGTGAGCCTGGACGCCATCGGCGAGGGCGAAGTGCTGGACGCCATCCGCCGCTGCCAGCCGGACACCCTGACGCCCATTGAAGCCATGGGGCTGCTGTATGAGCTGAAACAGAAACTCAGTAAGTGAGTGCTGCTCCCGCAGAAGGGCATTCTTCAAAATAGGCTTTGCCTATTGGAATGCACCCCCCATTCTCTTTTCCTCTTGCGGAAAAGAGAATGCGCCGTGCACGGTGGAAGAGAAAAGGCACCGAATCCAAACTTGCACATTTGTACAAGTTTGGGGAATGCGGTTCTCAACTGTTCTGCTCAGAAATTTGTTTTCTGCTTCGTGGCACGGGTGGAGTGCGGATTTCATTCAGCCTTGTACACCGTGCTGATAGTCACATGAAACCTCGGGATGCAAATAGGACACCCTCTGCTTCTTTTTCCGCTGCCGCTCGTGCTCATTTATAGAGCAGGGCAGCGCTTAGCGAAGCGGAAAGCGCGGAAAAAGAAACTGGTCAAGTCCGGTTTGCAGCCCCGATGAATGCCACGCCACCAAATGCGGGGACGCAGTTCTTCGAGGTGTGCCTATCGGCGCAGCCGGTAGAAGACTTCTGGATTTGGTCGGCAGTTTGTGACGGCCAGCCCCCCGTTTTGGGTGAGTTGGCCCATGGGGGGCCAACTCATTCCTAAGCGGTTTCCTTTTCCACCGCTGTGGCGGCGACTTTTCTTTTGACAAGACAAAAGAAAAGTGGGGGCCGCATCCTGACAGGAACTGTTCCCTTGCGGGAAGCAAAGAAAATGTGGAGAACATCCCCTGCGGCGATTCGCCGCACATTCTGGGTCCTCCCTTTCAGGGAGAACCATTCAAAGGAGCCTTGCAATGGCCAAACGTAAATCCGCCTCCTATATGACCCCCGGTGAGCAGATCGCCGGAACTGTTTTCTTTGTGATCTATCTGGTGGTGCTGCCCTTTGCCACAGCGCCCCTGTTCCGATTGGCGGAGCGGCTGCTGGATGCCAGCATTTCGCCCTCGCTGCAAAATGCCATCTATTATTACACACTGTTTGCCGTTACGCTCATCATTTTCCACAGCTTTCTGGGCCGCACCACCCGGAATTTTGCGGACAATTTGGGCAACGCCTGCAAGTCGATCTTAGTGGGTCTCATCGCTCTGTATGGTCTGAATGAGTTAGTCTACCGGCTGACCCGGATGCTGGTGAACAACCACACCAACCTGAATGACACCACTATCTCCGCCCAGATCCATGACGCCCCCAGAGTAACGCTGCTGATCGTAATTTTCCTGGCTCCCTTCGTGGAGGAAGTGCTGTTTCGCGGGCTGGTATTCGGCAATCTGAAAAGCAAAAGCCGGACGGTGGCCTATGTGGTAAGCTGCCTGCTGTTCGCTCTGCTCCATGTGTGGCAGTTTGCCGTAGTGCGGCAGAACATCACCTATTTCCTGCTGATGGTGCAGTATCTGGTGCCGGGCCTGGTGCTGGCCTGGGCCTATGACCACACCGGGACCCTGTGGAGCTCCATTCTGCTCCACGCCGCCGCCAACGCCCTGAGTGTCTGGGCGTCCATATAAGGAGAAATCGTATGCCTCACATTCAACAATTATCGTCTCATGTAGCCGACCTCATCGCCGCCGGCGAGGTGGTGGAGCGCCCCGCCTCTGTTGTAAAAGAACTGGTGGAAAACGCCATCGACGCCGGAGCCTCCGCCATCGTGGTGGAGATCCAGCGGGGCGGCATGGGCCTGATCCGGGTGACGGACAACGGCTGCGGCATCGCGCCGGAGGAGCTGCCCACCGCCTTTTTGCGCCACGCCACCAGTAAGCTCCGCACGGCGGAGGATCTGGCCAAGATCGGGACCCTTGGCTTCCGCGGCGAGGCTTTGGCGGCCATTTCCGCCGTCAGCCGGGTGGATGTGCTGACCCGGCGGCCGGAGGATGCCGTAGGTGCCGCCATCCATGGTGAGGGCGGACACATGGAGCCTGTCCGGGAGGAGGGCGCCCCGGAGGGCACCACCATCCGGGTGTCGGACCTCTTTTACAACACCCCTGCCCGGCTGAAATTCATGAAGAAGGACAGTGCCGAGACCGCCGCCGTGGCGGGGCTGATGCAGCATCTGGCGCTGAGTCACCCGGACGTCTCCTTCAAGTTCATCAAGGACGGGCAGGAGTCCCTTCATACCCCCGGAGACGGCAAGCTGGAATCCGCCGTGTACGCCGCCTTGGGCCGGGAATTCGCCAAAACGCTGGTTCCGGTGCAGGGCCGGGGTGGAGACATCGAGGTGCGGGGCTTTGTGACCGCCCCCGTCAATGGCCGCGGTTCCCGCTCCATGCAGGTATTTTTCGTCAATGGCCGGTTCATCAAGTCCCAGCTTCTGACCGCTGCTTTAGAGGAAGGCTACCGGAATCAGCTTCTCAAGGGCCGGTTCCCCGGCTGTGTGCTGGAGGTGCTGCTGCCGGTGACGGCGGTGGACGTGAACGTCCATCCCGCCAAGACCCAAGTGAAATTTGCCAAGGAGCATGACGTATTTGATGCTGTGTTCCACACGGTCATGGACGCGTTGGATGCTCGCGGTGGGGCTGTGACGAAGCCGGCTCCCCCGCCGGTCCGAGAGACCCAAAATCCCCGGCAGGACTTTTTTCAGTCCATGGACGCCAAGGCGTACCGGGAACAGGGGACGAAACCCGCCGCTGCACCTACCATTGTAAAATCCCCCGCTCCGGCCCAGCCACCCAAGGCGGCCCAACCCGCTTTCCGTCCGCAGCCGGTGACACCGGCTGCGCCTGTCAAGCTCTCCTGGAACACGGAGTGGCGCTCCACTGCCAAGGTGGCGGACAGCGTCCAGCCCACCTGGCCGCCTCGGGATACTGTCAAGGCAGCGCCTGCCAGCGCCCTGGGAAAGGCCCCCGCCTCCGTGACCGCCAAGTCTGCGGAGCCGGTGGTTCCCGTGCCGGAAAAGACGGTGGAACCCGCTCCGGCCCCTAAGCCCTTTGTTCCGGCCATTCCCGCCGTCCCGGCCCAGCAGACTGCCATGGAACTGCCGGGGCAGGAAACAGTGCTGCCGGAGGCAGCCCCGTGGCGTATCGCCGGGGAAGTCCTGAATACTTACATCATCTGCGAGGATGACGCGGAGACCCTCTGGCTCATCGACAAGCACGCCGCCCATGAGCGGATGAACTTTGACCGGCTGATGACCTCCAAGGAGCCGCCCATGCGGCAGACCCTTTTGCAGCCCATCGCCGTGGAACCCGGCAAGGAGGACGCCGCCCTGCTGCTGGACAATCTGGAGCTGCTGGAACAGTTCGGCTTCGGCTGTGAGGATTTTGGTGACGGCGCAATTCTGGTGCGGGAGGTCCCGGCGGATTTGGACGCGGCGGACACCGCCGCCACGCTGGAGGAATTTGCACAGAATCTCCGCACAGGCCGGAATCTGGACGAAAAGCGGGAGGCGCTGCTGCACACCATGGCCTGCAAGGCCGCCATCAAGGGCGGCTGGACCAGCGATCCCGCCGAGTTGAAGATCTTGGTGGAAAAGGTGCAGAGCGGGGAGGTCCGGTACTGCCCCCACGGACGGCCCGTAGTGGTGAAGGTCACGAAATACGAGCTGGAAAAGCTCTTCAAGCGGGCCTGAGAAGGGAAATTTCAAACAGCCAAAAGCCACCGCCGTCGCGGCGGTGGCTTTTCAACGAAAGGATGCAACAAGCATGGATATGATTCAAACGCTGGCGCAGGAGCTGAATAAGGACCCCCGGCATGTGGAAAACGTGGTCCGGCTGCTGGACGAGGGCAACACGATCCCCTTCATTGCCCGCTACCGCAAGGAGCTTCATGGCGCTATGGATGACACCTCCCTCCGGACGCTGGAGGAACGGCTCCAATACCTCCGCGGGTTGGAGGAACGCCGGGATACGGTGAAAAAGTCCATCGAGGAGCAGGGCAAGCTGACGGAGGAATTGGCCGCCGCCATCGACAGCGCTCAAACCTTGGCAGAGGTGGAGGATCTCTACCGCCCCTACAAGCAAAAGCGCCGCACCCGCGCCACCGTGGCCCGGGAAAAGGGCCTGGAACCGCTGGCCGCGCTGTTATTTGCTCAGGAGCGGGACTGTCCCCGTCCGGAGGAAGCTGCCCAGGACTTCATCGACCCGGACAAGGGGGTGGAGACCATTGCCGACGCCCTTGGGGGCGCCCATGACATTGTGGCTGAGTGGATCAGCGACGATGCGGCCGTCCGCAAGAGCCTGCGGGAGCTGCTGGAGCGGCGGGGTACTCTGCGTTCCCTCGCCGCCACGGAGGAGGACAGCGTATACCGCCTGTACTACGATTTTGAGCAGTCCCTCAGCAGATTGCAGGGTCATCAGATCCTCGCCATCAACCGGGGTGAAAAAGAAGAAAAGCTGAAGGTCACTGTCCTGCTGGACCGGGATCTGGCGCTGCCGCTGCTGCGGCGCGCGGTGGTAAAGCCCGGCTCCGCCGCTATGGAGTTTGTGAAGGCCGCCGCCGAGGACGCCTATGACCGGCTCATTTTCCCCTCTCTGGAACGGGAAATGCGGACGGCACTGACGGAAAAGGCCAGCGAGGGCGCCATCGGCCAGTTTGCCCTGAACCTGAAGCCCCTGCTGATGCAGCCACCGGTGAAGGGCAAGGTCACCATGGGTCTGGACCCCGGCTACCGCATGGGCTGTAAAGTTGCGGTGGTGGACGGCACCGGCAAGGTGCTGGATACCGCCGTGGTCTATCCCACCTACGGCGAGCGGCAGAAAAAGGAAGCCATCGCCGCCCTGGCCAAGCTGATCCGCAAACACGGCGTGGAGCACATCGCCATCGGCAACGGCACCGCCAGCCGGGAAACGGAGCAGATGGCGGTGGAGCTGATCCGGCAGGTGAATGAGGCCGGCGCCCACGTCAGCTATATGATCGTCTCGGAAGCGGGTGCCTCGGTCTACTCCGCAAGCAAGCTGGCTGCCGAGGAGTTTCCCCAGTACGATGTGAACCTCCGCTCCGCCGTTTCCATCGCCCGGCGGCTGCAGGACCCCCTGGCGGAACTGGTGAAGATCGATCCCAAGGCCATCGGCGTGGGCCAGTACCAGCATGACATGCCCCAGAAGCAGCTGGACGAGGCTCTGAACGGCGTGGTGGAGGACTGCGTCAACGCCGTAGGCGTGGATATCAACACCGCATCCCCCTCCCTTTTGCAGCGGGTGGCGGGTCTGAACGGCACCACGGCGAAAAACGTGGTGGTCTACCGGGAGGAAAACGGCGCGTTCACCTCCCGCGCCCAGATCAAAAAGGTTCCCAAGCTGGGGCCCAAGGCCTTCCAGCAGTGCGCGGGCTTTTTGCGTGTGCCGGAGAGTAAAAGCGTACTGGACAACACCGCCGTCCACCCGGAATCCTATGACGCGGCCAAGGCCCTGCTGGAGCTGACAGGCCACACCTTAGCGGATGTGAAGAACGGAGCCATTTCCGACCTTCCCGCCCGCCTCGGCGCTTACGGAGAGGAAAAGGCGGCGGAGGAGATCGGCGTGGGCGTTCCCACCCTGCGGGACATCGTATCCGAGCTGCTGAAACCGGGGCGTGACGTCCGCGATGAGCTGCCTAAGCCCATCCTCCGCACGGACGTGCTGGAAATGAAGGACTTGAAGCCCGGCATGATCCTCACCGGCACGGTGCGGAACGTCATCGACTTCGGCGTGTTCGTGGACATCGGCGTCCATCAGGACGGTCTGGTGCACATCTCGCAGGTGTGCGACAAATTCATCCGGCACCCCTCCGAGGCGGTGTCCGTGGGGGATGTTGTGAAAGTGGTCGTTCTGGAGGTGGACGAGAAGAAAAAGCGCATCAGCCTTTCCATGAAGCAGGCAAAATAAATTTTTTCCATGTAAAATTCAAATCATCAAGGGAGCCGGCGGCCTTTGGCCGCCGGCTCCAGCGTGTCGAAAAAGCCTTTTCTCCCCGCTGAGCAAGTTTTCAGAACTTCATAAAAGTTCTGAAAACTTAGGATTTTAATGGCGCGGGGAAACAGACGAAGTGCCGCCGGTGGCGGATCAAGCGAGTCTGTTTCGAGGAAGGCTCCCAATCAACGGATATAAAGTATCCGCTGATTGGCTTGAGCCGACGGTGTATCCCTTCTTGGGTTTCCCGCACACGCCCTTCACCCGCAAGGGGTATGCATCATCCGTAAAGCGGCGGAGCTGCTAACGGCTGACCTACCTTACCGTCGCGGAAAATTTATCACTTTATCGACAGCCTCAGCCGGCGGCCTTTGGCTGCCGGCTCTTTTTTCGGACAAACCACCCCCGGCGCGTCTTGACGGGCAAAATCCTGCATAGACTGTCCCGAAAGGGGCGATGGGATGCTGGAAGTGCTGAATACCCTCCTGTGGGGACCGGGGACACTGACGCTGATTTTGGGCACCGGGGCGTGGCTGACCCTGCGGACAGGGGGCTTTCCCCAGCGAAATTTAGGGCGGGCACTGACCTTGTCTTTAGGGCGGGAGGCCCGGCGGAAAGGCCGGGGCGGTGTGTCCCCCTTCGGCTCCCTGATGACGGCCCTGGCCTCCACGGTAGGCACCGGCAACATCGTAGGGGTGGCGGCAGCCCTGGTGTCCGGCGGGCCAGGGGCGCTGGTGTGGATGGAGCTGGCAGCGCTGCTGGGTCTGGCCACCAAATTTGCCGAGTGTATGCTGGCGGTGAAATACCGCCGCGTCCGCCAAGACGGCACCCGCTGGGGCGGGCCCATGGCGGTGATGGAGACGCGGCTGGGTCCGGCTGGGGCGGTTTGGGGCCGCTTTTACGCTTTGTTCGCCCTGCTGATGGCCTTTGCTATGGGGGCGATGGCCCAGTCCGGGGCCTTGGCGGACACCTTCTCCGCCGCCTTCACCCTGCCCCGCTGGCGGGTAGGACTGGTGACGGCGGCGCTGGCTCTGACGATCTTATTGGGCGGCATCCGCCGTATCGCGGATATTTCTACGGTGCTGGTGCCGGTGATGGTGCTGCTGTATTTGGGCGGTGGACTGGCGGTGATCCTGGGAAACCTCCGCCGCCTGCCGGAGGCGGTGGCCCTGATGGTCCGGTGCGCCTTTGCGCCGGAAGCCGCGCTGGGCGGGGCCTTGGGGATCGTCACCCGCCGGGAGGCCCTCCGCTGGGGTGTTGCCCGGAGTGTTTTTTCCAACGAGGCGGGATTAGGTTCCGCCGCCATCACCGCCGCCTGCGCCGACACGGAGGATCCGGTAAAGCAGGGGCTCATCAGCATGACCGGCGTGTTTTTCGACACCATGGTGATCTGTGCCGTTACCGGCCTTGCCATCTGCTGCTCCGGCACGCTGGGAGCGGCGGATGGCAATGGGCACCCCCTCACCGGCGCGGCGCTGACCCTCCGGGCCTTTGAAACGGTGCTGGGGCCGCTGGCCCCGTGGCTCATCGGCGCGGCGTTGGGGCTGTTCGCCTTTACCTCCGTGCTGGGCTGTGCGGTTCAGGCAGAGACAACGGCATCATACCTGCTGGGACCGGAGGCGGTGCGGCCCTGCCGGGTGCTGTACGGACTGGCGGTTTTTGCCGGGGCGGTGATCCCCATGGCCACAGTCCTTCAGCTGGCGGATCTTGCCAACGCACTGATGGCCTTTCCGAACCTCGTCTGTCTGCTGCTGCTCTCCGGCGAAATCGCCGGGGAATGCGGGAGAAAGGAACGGTAAAAATGGCAGTCAACAGGAAAGCGAAACGGGTAAGAAACCAGTAAGGAAGAATGTCTCCGAAACCGCAAAGGTTCTGAAAATGGCTCCAGTGGTGCAAAAATGCGTTTTTGTGCCGCTGGAGCTGTAAATTTTCTGTGACGGCGTTGCATTTTTGTGATTTCGTGGTATGATAACCGTGGTATAAAATTTTTGAAAAGGACTGATACCATGACAAAAATCGACATCGTCTCCGGCTTTCTGGGCGCCGGTAAGACCACACTCATCAAAAAGCTGCTGGCGGAGGCCTACAAGGGCGAAAAGCTGGTGCTGATCGAAAACGAATTTGGCGAGATCAACATTGACGGCGGCTTCCTGAAGGAATCCGGCATCCAGATCTCCGAGATGTCCGCCGGCTGCATCTGTTGTTCTCTGGTGGGCGACTTCAACAAGGCTTTGAAGGACGTGGAGTCTCAGTTCCACCCCGACCGCATCCTCATTGAGCCCTCCGGCGTTGGCAAGCTCAGCGACGTGATCGTGGCGGTGGAGAACACCGTAAAGGACGTTCCCGAGATGAAGCTCAACAGCTTTGTCACCGTGGCGGACGCCACCAAGGTGAAGGTCTATATGAAGAACTTCGGTGAGTTCTACAACAACCAGATCGAGGCCGCCGGCACCATCATCCTCTCCCGGACTCAGAAGATGACGCAGGAGAAGCTGGAGGCCGCCGTGTCCATGCTCCGGGAGAAAAACGCCGATGCCGCCATCATCACTACCCCTTGGGATGAGCTGAATGGCAAGGCCATCCTCTCCGCCATCGAAAAGGTCTCTCTGGCCGATGAACTGCTGGAGAAGATGCGGGCCGAACATGAGGCCGATGAGCACGAGCACCATCACCATCATCATGACGGCGAGGAGTGCGACGATCCCAACTGCTCCTGCCACCACCATGACCATGAGCACGAGGAGCATGAGCATGAACATCACCATCATGACCATGACCATGAGCACGAGCATGACCTCGAGCATCACCATGACCATGACGAGTGCTGCGGCCATGAGCATGAACACGAGCATCATCATGACCATGACGAGTGCGATGACCCCAACTGCTCCTGCCATGACCATCACCATCATCACCACGCCGATGAGGTGTTCACCTCCTGGGGTAAGGAAACACCCAAGGTGTATACGCAGGCGGACATCGACCGTATTCTGACGGCGCTGGATTCGGGCGACTACGGCGCCATTCTCCGGGCCAAGGGCATCGTGAACGGCACCGACGGCGCATGGATCGAGTTCGACTATGTGCCGGAGGAGCATGAGATCCGGGCGGGCCATCCCGACTACACCGGCCGCCTGTGCGTCATCGGTTCCAATCTGAAGGAGGAAAAGCTGGCAGAGCTGTTCGGCCTGTAAGCGAAAAAATTCATGGCTGATATTCCTGTATATCTCATCGCCGGGTTTTTGGACGGCGGCAAAACGGATTTTATCAACGGCATTCTGGAGGACGGCTTTGCCCGTGAGGACAAAACCCTCCTGATCTGCTGCGAGGAGGGCGAGCTGGAATACGAACAGAAGGCTCTGGACAACGTGACTGTGGTCACGGCGGACGAGGAGACCGCTCTCACCTGTTCCCAGTGCAAGGAATGGGAAAAGCAGTACAAACCCAAGCAGGTCCTCATTGAGTACAACGGTATGTGGTCCATGGAGCGGCTGTACCGGGAGGTGCTGCCCGCCAACTGGGTCCTCTATCAGGTGATGACCTTTGTGGACGCCAATACCTTTGAGACCTATGCCAAGAACATGGGCCAGATCATGATGGAAAAGATCACCAACGCCGACCTGCTGGTGTTCAACCGCTGCACCGATGAGCTGAAGGCCGCGCTGCGGAAGCGGAATCTGCGGATGGTGAACCGCCGGGCGGACATCTATCTGGAGGATCTGAACGGCAACAGCGAGGACTACAACAACGGTGAGGTCTGTCCCTTTGACCTGGACCAGAAGGTCATTGACATTCCGGACAACGACTACGGCGTTTGGTATGTGGACGTGATGGATTACCCTGACCGTTGGGCAGGGAAAACCGTTCACATGAAGCTGCTCATGTGCCACTCCAAGAAGTATCCCGGTACCCACTGCCCCGGACGGTTCGCCATGGTCTGCTGCGAAAATGACGTGCAGTTCTTGGGTCTGGTGGCCAAGGGCGTGGATCTGAATAAGTACAAGAACCGGGACTGGGTGGAAGTCGAAGCCCGTATGGCTTTGGAAAATCACTCTGCCTACAAGGGCAAGGGCCCGGTAATGCACATCATCTCCATCAAGCCCTGCGAAAAGCCCGTCAACGAGGTTGTGACCTTCTGATCTACTGATATTTAAAAAGCACGTTTCCTTCTGACGAGGAAACGTGCTTTTCTTCTTGCATGCGCTTCTTATATTTGTCACCGTGCAAGCCATTGGCAAATCGGCCGCGTTTTCAATACGATTCGTATTTTTTGTTTTCAAATCGACATTTTGTATTGTAATTCCGCAAGTTTTTTGGGGAATCCCGGTTTTCTTTCCGCTTTGCAAAGCTCGCAAAATTTCGGGAATACTTGCAAATTCCGGGCAAATCCATATAATAGAGGTATTCTGGTATGAAAGGACTTTACGTTTTGAAAGAAAAGCGGATCTATAAAAGAGAACTGCCCCTCTGGGGGAGTCTGCTGGCCGCCGTTTTGCTGGCAGGCTGTATTACTTTACTGGCCCTGTGGTGCCAGCCAAACGCCCTGCGGACGGTGCTGGCAGGGTTCAAGGCCCAGCCCCTGCTGATTGTTTTGAACGCTCTCCCCATCGGACTTTTGCTGCTGGCCTTCGCCTTCCTGTTCCGGAATGTCTTTTACAGCGGGGCGCTGGTGAATTTCTTCGTCTGCGCGCTGTCCCTTGCCAACCGGGTCAAAATCGAGGTCCGGGATGAGCCGGTGTTCCCCCGGGACTTCTCCCTTCTGCGGGAGGTAGGCAGCGCCATCCAGTCCTATGACATCCGCTATCCGGTGAAGGCCATCGCCGTGGTGGCGCTGACCACCGTGCTGCTTATCGGCCTTGGGGTCCTGTTCCCCAGCCGTCCGGTGTCCTTCGCCGCACTGAAGGCCAAGCTGACAAAACGGGACGCCGTGGCCGTGTTCCCCGGCCGCTGCTGGCCGGAGCGGATCGTGGGCGCGGTCCTCAGTTTTGGCGTTCTGACTGCGCTGATTTTCACGGTGTACGCCAGCAATACCCTCTACAATTCTTTCCGGGTCAGTAACGCCTACTATGTCCCCTCGGTATTCAACGAGCTCGGTTTCCCCTACTGCTTCTGCCATCAGTTCACCACCTATCCGGTGGACAAGCCGGAGGGCTTTTCCAAGTCTGAGGCCGCCGGTTGGGAGACTGGCGGGCAGACGGGGCTTGGCAAGGACGTCAGCGTAATCCTCGTGATGAACGAGGCGTTTTCCGATCTCACCGACCAGCCCATGTTCAACTGGACGGAGGAAACCGATCCCCTGCCCAACCTCCACGCTTTGCAGAAGGACCCCCACGCCCTTTCCGGTCACATCGTGGTCCCCGGCTTCGCCGGAGGCACCGCCAATACGGAGTTCGATGCGCTGACGGGAATGCAGACCAATGCACTGTCCGTCACCGCCACCTCCGCCATGCGGGTGGTAAACCGGAATCTGGACAGCTTGTTCCGGGTGTTCGGGGCGGACGGCTACCGCACCTCCTTCTACCATCCTGGCGATGCCTGGTTCTACAACCGCGAGAATGTCTACCGTTGGCTGGGGGCGGAGCACGAGGTATTTGCCAAGGACATGAAAAATTTAGAATACAAGGGCCGCTGGGTCACGGATGACTACATGGCTGGTCTGATCGAGGAAGAATTTGAAACGGCGGTCAGCGAGGGCCGCCCCCTGTTCAACTACACCACCACCATCCAAAACCACATGAGCTACACCGCCGACAAGTACGGCGAGGGCTATATTTTCCCACCGGTCTCCACCACGGCGGACATCTCCCCGGAGACCCGCTCCATGCTGGAGGTCTACACCGAAGGCGTCCGTGATGCCGACGCCATGCTGGGCCGGCTGACGGCTTACTTCGCAGAGCGGGAGGAGCCTGTGGTGCTGGTGTTCTACGGCGACCACCTCCCCTATCTGGGGGACAACCAGAAGGGCTATGCGGAGTTGGAATCTGAGGTGTCCATTCCGGAAAACGAGCGGGAGGACATTCTCTGCTCTTACAAGACCCCCTATGTGCTCTGGGCCAATGACGCCGCCGCGGACACGCTGAACTGGAACGAGGCCGTGGCCGCGCTGGACCTGCCGGAGGACGGCGTTCTCTCTGCTTCCTTTTTAGGCAGCGTCCTGCTGGACCTCACCGGCCGCGCCGGGGAAAGTCCGTGGTTCGACTTTCTCTCCTCCCTCCGGCGGATCGCGCCGGTGGTACAAAAGAAAACCTATATTCTAGCGGACGGCTCCGTACTGCCGCAGCGAATTTTGAACGAGCAGACGGATGAATCGTCCATGGAATTAAAAGACGCCGTCCGCAAGTGGCGCTGCTGGAGCTATTACAAGCTGAAATACGCGGACGTGGGTTAGACCCACCGCGAATATATGGAAAAAGCGGTTCCGGAAGTTCCGGAACCGCTCTTTTGTATCAGCTTTTCGCTTCGATCTTCGCTCCGCATTTGGGACAGGTGATGACGATCTTCCCCTTCCCAACCGGCACCCGGCAGATGGCGCCGCATCTGCAGGTGAAGTACTTGTGCTCCTTATCCGCCCGGCGGGCCTTGGCCCCGGCGGCGTTGTTCCGGGCCTTCCAGATCCAGCCCATAAACTTCTGGTTCTCCGCCCGGCGCTTGGTCAGGTTTTTGGAGAACATCCGGAACAGAATAAACACCATCAGCACCCAAAGGAGGGATTCGCAGATTCGGGCGGGGATCCATAGCCGCAGAAGGCTGAAAATCAACTGGGCCACCAGAATCACCAGGTAGCCCCGAAGGAGCGCCTGATTCATCTGATCCATGCCGTTCCGGCCGTACATGAACCGCGCCACCGCGCATCTGAATTTATAGAACATACGCCTGCTGCCTCTTTCCGTCGGCTCCCGCGGAACCGTAACTGTTTTACCTTACATATTTTAGCGGATAGGTCAGAGAAAGGCAACGGTTTAGCAGCGGAGTTTACAAAAAAGTAATTTCTTTCCAAGTCATTCCGTGTTAAAATGACATACGATATGAAAATACACAAAGGAAGTGTTTGGTTTATGGCAAAGAAACAATTCAAAGCGGAGTCCAAACGGCTGCTGGACCTGATGATCAACTCCATCTACACCCACAAGGAGATCTTCCTGCGGGAGATCATCTCCAACGCCAGCGACGCCTGCGACAAGCTGTGCTATCAGGCTCTGACGGATGACAGCGTGAAGCTGACCCGGAAGGACTTCAAGATCGACCTGTCTGTCAACAAGGATGCCCGGACCATCACCGTTACGGATAACGGCATCGGTATGGACAAGGAGGATCTGGAGAACAATCTGGGCGTCATCGCCTCCTCCGGTTCCTACAAGTTCAAGCAGGAGGTGGGAGATGACACCAAGGACACTGACGTGATCGGTCAGTTCGGCGTGGGCTTCTACTCCGCCTTCATGGTCTGCGATCAGGTGACGGTCCGCACCCGGAAATTCGGCAGTGACACCGCCTATCAGTGGCAGTCCTCAGGGGCCGACGGCTACACCGTCACGGAATGTGATAAGTCCGATGCGGGCACTGAGGTCATCATGCACCTGAAGGATGATACCGAGGACGAACATTACAGCGAGTTTTTGGAAGAATGGAAGCTCCGGGAGCTGATCAAAAAGTATTCCGACTACATCCGCTTCCCCATCCGCATGGCGGTCACGAAAACGAAAAAGGTGGCCTCCTGCATGTCCGACAAGCCGGACGAGGTACCCTATGTGGAGATGGAGACCCTGAACTCCATGGTCCCCATCTGGCAGCGGAAAAAGGCCGACGTGAAGCCGGAGGAATATAACGAGTTCTATCGGGAGAAGTTCCACGATTTCGCGGACCCCCAGCGGGTCATCACCGTGTCCGCCGAGGGTGCCGTGACCTACAAAGCCTTGCTGTTCATCCCCGGCGCCACTCCCTTCGACTTCTACACCAAGGAATACGAAAAGGGCTTGCAGCTCTATTCCAGCGGCGTTCTCATTATGGACAAGTGCCCGGATCTGCTGCCGGAGCACTTCCGGTTTGTCCGGGGCGTGGTGGATTCCCCGGATCTGAGCCTGAACATCTCCCGGGAGCTTTTGCAGCATGACCGCCAGCTGAAGGTCATCGCCGGAAATCTGGAAAAGAAGATCAAGAGCGAACTGGCCAAGATGCTCAAGGACGAGCGTGAGGCTTATGAAACCTTCTGGAAGAACTTCGGCCGCCAGTTGAAATACGGCGTGGTCAGCGAGTACGGCATCCACAAGGACCTGCTGCAGGATCTGCTGTTGTTCTGGTCCTCCACGGAGAAGAAGCTGGTGACGCTGGATGAGTACGTCTCCCGGATGAAGGAGGATCAGAAGGTCATCTATTATGCCGCCGGTGACACCGTGGACAAGATTGACAAGCTGCCTCAGCTGGAGGCCTTGAAGGATCAGGGGGTGGAGATCCTCTACTTCACAGAGGAAGTGGACGAGTTCGTGGCCCAGACCCTGCGGAGCTACAAGGACAAGGAGTTCCGCTCCGCCATGGACGGTGCATCCGACGAGTCCGCTCAGGAAAAGGCTAAGGAGGAGGCCGACACCCATAAGGATGTGTTTGCCTTCGTGAAGGAGACGCTTGGTGACGCGGTGGCAGAGGTGAAGCCCTCCACACGGCTGAAATCGCACCCTGTATGTCTCACCGCCGGCGAGGGCCTGAGCTTTGAGATGGAGAAGTATTTCCAGCTCATGCAGCCTGACAGCAGCATCAAGGCCCAGCGGATTCTGGAGCTGAACACGGAGCACCCGGCCTTCACCGCTCTGGAGAACGCCGTGACCGCCGACCCGGAAAAGGCCAAGATCTACGCCAAGCTGCTGTACGATCAGGCGCTGCTGATCGCGGGACTGCCGCTGGACGATCCCTCCGGCTACACGGATCTGGTGTGCGGATTGATGAAGTAAGTCTGATAAGACAGATCTTGCCCCGGCGTGTCCTGCAAGACATGCCGGAGACAGTAGGGCGAAAAGGTCTTTTCGCCCTGCTGCCAATATTTTCAGAGCTTTTGTAAAGTTCTGAAAATATTTAATTTAAATAGCGCAGGACACCCTTCTTGGGTTTCCCGCGCACACTCTTCACCCGCAAGGGGTATGCGGCATCCGTAAAGCGGCACAGCCGCTAACGGCTGCCCTACCTTACTATCGCGGAAAATCTACCATTTTATCGAAAGACTCCCCCCGGCGTGTCTTACAAGACACGCCGGGGGCTTTTCGCTATTTCGGCAACTCAGCGCGCGAAAACACCTCCCCGTGGAAGATCCACACGGAGGTGTTTTGTCTGTATTCGGCGTTTCTCAGCCCCACAGGGCGGAGAGGGACGGGATAATTTGCTTTTTCCGGCTCATGATCTTGGGCAGGAACACGCTGTTCTTTTCCTCGCCGGTGATGTTGAAGGCCTGCCGGATGGTTTCCGTATCTCCGGAATACAGCAGGTAGGAGCCTTCCACCAATACGTTCGTGATCATCAGCAGCACAATGTCCAGACCGTTCTTCTTACGGATGGTCTCCATCGTGGCGAGGAATTCCTCTTTCCGGGCCATAAGACGATCGGAATCCAGACAGGTGATCTGGCTCACCGCCAGATTGTGACCGCCAATGTGAAATTCCTTGTAGTCGGTGCGGATAATGGACTCAGCGCTCTTATCCTCACCGGTAGCGGCGGAGAAAATGGTCTGCCCCAGCTCTTCCAGAGAGACATTGGCAATACGGGACATCCGGTTGGCAATGTCGATATCCCGCTGGGTGCAGGTGGGAGATTTGAACATGACCGTATCCGACACGATGGCGGCAGCCATGAGGCCCGCCATTTTAGCAGAGGGCATCAGTCCCTTTTCCTGGTACATATCCGCAACGATGGTGGTAGAACTGCCCACCGGCTCATTCCGGACGTAAATAGGATTGTTGGTCTCAATATCCGCCAGACGGTGGTGGTCCACGATCTCCAGAATGTCCGCCTGATCCAGGCCGGGCACAGACTGGGCCTTTTCGTTGTGGTCCACCAGAATTACCTGCTTGCGCCGGGGACGCAGCAGATGGAATCGGGATAGGGTTCCCACCACGTGCTCATTTTCATCCAGAATGGGGTAAGCCCGGAATCGGCTTTCCAGCACGGTATTGCGCACGTCATCGATATAATCGTCCAGATGGAAGGAAACCAGATCGTGGCTCTTGCAGATGCGCTCGATAGGCAGAGAGTGGCAGATCAGGTGGACTGCCCGGTACGCGTCATAAGGCGTGGAGATGATGCAGGTATCGGTGTCCAGCTCCAGCAGCTCCCGGCTGACCTCCGCCTGACAGACGATGACGCAGGTGACCCGCAGCTCCAGTGCCCGCTTGATCATGTCCGGCTGATCGCCGCAGACCACGATGCTGTCCGGAGAGGAAAACAGCAGGTTTTCCCGTCCCGCAGGCAGGGCGATGGTGACCTCGCCGGAGATCTCATCCCGGATCTGGCCGCCCTCGTTGAGGACCTTTCCCTCCAAAACGGAGAGCAGGTTATAGACCGGCACGTTCTTGACCGTGGAATTGCGGACAGCCAGCATATCGTAGCTGGCCACGTCACCGGCGGAAAGCATACCGTAAAGCGTACCGTCCTCATTGGCCACAGGCAGTACGGAGATCCGGTCCGCCTGCATCATCTGCCAGGCCCGGCTGATGGTAGCGGCGGGAGACAGGGTGGGCGGCGTATCGAAGTCCAGGTCCCGGACCTGCGTCCGAACGTTGTTGATCAGCTCCGGCGGCTGGGCACCGAATTTGTCCAGGACGGCTTTCGTCTCATCGCTGATCTGGCCCAGACGGGCGGCGCAGTACTGCCGCTGCCCCAGAGCATTTTTCAGTGCGGCGTAGGCCATGGCGGATACGATGGAGTCGGTATCCGGGTTGCGATGGCCAGTAATGTAAACTTTGTCCATTCCACAGTTCCTTTCGGATCGTTTCTAAATTCTGTTTCTCTCATGATTATGAGAGTCCGGCGTGAAATTGTCAACAGTGCCTTTCACCAAATGGACCGTGCGAAAGTACAGTCTCACAACCCATTTTGTATAGTTCCGGACCATTTACAGGATCAGAAGCTCCTTGGGTGCCTGCGTAATGTCCTGACAGCCCTGTTCTGTGATGACGATCACATCCTCAATGCGAACGCCCAGCTTCCCCGGCAGATAGATCCCCGGCTCCGCGCTGATGACAGCGCCGGCAGGCAGCGGCTTGCTGTTGGACGGCGTAGCATTGGGATTTTCATGGATCTCCACGCCAACGCTGTGGCCAAAGCTGTGACCAAAATAGGGACCGTATCCGGCGTCCGCGATGACCCGCCGGGCGGCGCAGTACTGCCGCTGCCCCAGAGCGTTTTTCAGTGCGGCGTAGGCCATGGCGGATACGATGGAGTCGGTATCCGGGTTGCGATGGCCGGTAATGTAAACTTTGTCCATTCCACAGCTCCTTTCGGATCGTTTCTAAATTCTGTTTCTCTCATGATTATGAGAGTCCGGCGTGAAATTGTCAACAGTGCCTTTCACCAAATGGACCGTGCGAAAGTACAGTCTCACAACCCATTTTGTATAGTTCCGGACCATTTACAGGATCAGAAGCTCCTTGGATGCCAGCGTAATGTTCTGACAGCCCTGTTCTGTGATGACGATCACATCCTCAATGCGAACGCCCAGCTTCCCCGGCAGATAGATCCCCGGCTCCGCGCTGATGACAGCGCCGGCAGGCAGCGGCTTGCTGTTGGACGGCGTAGCATTGGGATTTTCATGGATCTCCACGCCAACGCTGTGGCCAAAGCTGTGACCAAAATAGGGACCGTATCCGGCGTCCGCGATGACCTGTCGGGCGGCGCCGTCCACCGCCGCGCCGGTGACGCCGGCCTTTGCCGCGGCGATTCCGGCAAGCTGGGCCTTGAGGACCGTGTTGTAAACAGTCTCCATCTCCTCCGTCACATGACCAACGGCCACTGTGCGGGTCATATCCGAGCAATAGCCGCCGAATTTGCAGCCGAAGTCCATGGTGACGAACTCCCCGGCCTGAATGGGCTTCTCACTGGGAACACCGTGGGGCAGGCTGCCGTTGGGGCCGGAGACCACGATGGGATCAAAGGACTTGTCCTCCGCGCCGTAGTGCAGCATTTTATAGAGCAGCAGCGCGGCAATTTCCTTTTCCGTAACGCCGGGACGGATCTCGCCGAGAATGTCCGCCAGCGCTTTTTCCGCAATCCGCTGAGCCTGGATCATACAATCCAGCTCCGCCTGATCCTTGACGGCACGCAGCGTCCACAAAAGCTCCGTGACGGGGATCAGCTCGCAGTGGAGCTTCTCCGAAAAGCGGCGGAAATCCGCCGCCGTCATATATTCATCCTCATACCCCATGCGGGTGATGTGTTCCTTTTCGATGACCTCATTGATGAGGGCGGAGTAGGGATGTTCCCGGTCCGTTTGCCGGATCTCCGCACCCTGTACATAGCGCGCAGCAGCTTCCGTATACCGACTGTCGGTGAAATAATAGCTGCGGTTTCGAGTGACGATGGCCACACCGTCCGTCCCGGAGGAGTGAAAGCCGGAGGCGTAAAAGCGGTTGGCCTCGCAGGTCAGCAGCACGGCGTCCAGGCCGTGGGCCTCCAGCGCACCGGCGATTTTTTTGAAATGGTTCATAACAGATCCTCTTTTTCTGAGAGCCGCAGCATATCAGGTGTAACCGGCCCTCTGTGATGAGCAGTGTAGCAGAATTTCACAAAATTGTCAAAGCGGCTCGTCAGTTCGGATTTAATCTCACCGCATTTTGTAGAAAATCACAGTTGACTTTAATCGTTTAAAGCTGTATGGTAATAACATCACAAAGCTCAGTGCGGCAGAAAGGAGTGCACAATGCGTTTCGGAATGTTTACCTATATTTACCGCTACGCACGCTATTTTGCGGGCTTCTTTCATAATGCAGAAACGGAACAGGCATTCTGCCGGGCATAAGGCTTGCACTCGTTAAACGCGAGGGGGCTCTGTTCCACGGACAGAGCCCCCCTTGTTTTTTGGAAGGCATCCAACTTTGTGAATTCGTCCGGATACGGACAAAAGGAGAAGATCACTATGAAAAAGAAATTGCTCGCTCTTGTTCTGGCTGCGGCCATGACGCTGTCCCTTGCCTCCTGCGGCGGCTCCAAGACGGAGACACCCTCCACCGGCTCTGACAATTCCTCTGCCAGCTCTGACAATTCCTCCGCCGAGGGCGCCACCTATAAGGTCGGCATCTGCCAGCTGGTGCAGCACCCCGCGCTGGACGCTGCAACCCAGGGTTTTATCGACGCTCTGAATGAAGCCCTCCCCGGCCAGGTGGAGTTTGAAAACAAGAACGCCTCCGGCGAGGCCAACAACTGCGGCACGATCGTCAACGGCTTTGTTTCCGAGGGCGTGGACCTGATCATGGCCAACGCCACCGCCGCCCTGACCGCCGCCGCTTCCGCGACTGCCGACATTCCCATTCTGGGCACCTCCATCACCGCTTACGGCGTGGCCCTGGATCTTGACGATTTCGACGGCACCGTAGGCGGCAACATCTCCGGCACCTCCGACCTGGCCGACCTGAGCAAGCAGGCCGACATGATCACCGAGTGGTTCCCCGAGGCCCAGAAGGTGGCCCTGCTGTTCTGCTCCGCCGAGCCCAACTCCAGCTACCAGATCCAGGAAGTGGCGACCTGCCTGTCCAACAAGGGCATTGAGACCAAGGAATTTGCCTTCACCGACTCCAATGACGTGGCGTCCGTGACCCAGTCTGCCGCTGACTACGCAGATGTGGTCTATCTCCCCACCGATAACACCGCCGCCTCCAACACCGAGGCCATCGCCAACATCCTGGTGCCCGCCGGTGTTCCCGCTATCTGCGGCGAGGAGGGTATCTGCTCCGGCTGCGGCGTGGCTACCCTGTCCATCAGCTACTATGATCTGGGCGTGACCACCGGCAAGATGGCTGCCAAGATCCTCACCGGCGAGGCGGATATCTCCACCATGCCCATCGAATACACCGACGCCACCCCCAAGTACAACCCCACCATCTGCGAGGAGCTGGGCATCCAGCCTCTGGACGGCTATGAGGCCATTGAGGGCTGATCCAAAACAAACGCGATCCTATAACGAAAATCTGGCGGGAGGGGGCAATCCCCTCCTCCCGCTGTGAACAAGGAGAAACGGTATGAGTTTTCTATCCTCCCTTCTCAATGCGCTGCCGGGCGCTGTGGCCCAGGGCCTGATCTGGGGCCTGATGGCCATCGGCGTCTACATCACCTTCCGTATTCTGGATGTAGCTGATCTGACGGTGGACGGATCTCTGGCCACCGGCGGTGCCGTGGCCGTCATGCTGATCCGGGCAGGTCTGAACGCTTGGGCCGCGTTGCTGTGCGCCTTTCTGGCAGGTATGCTGGCCGGCTTTGTCACCGGCCTGTTCCACACGAAATGCGGCATCCCCGCCATTCTCGCCGGTATTCTGACCCAGCTGTCCCTCTACTCCATCAACCTGCGGATCATGGGCAGCAAGGCCAATCAGGCAGTAGGCGTGGATAAGTATGATCTGCTGGTATCCCAGCGGTATGTGCGTTCGGTGAGTCTGGATAACCCCCTGCCTCTGCTGGTGGTATTCACGGTGGTGCTCATTGCCGTTTTGTACTGGTTTTTCGGCACGGAAAAGGGCTGCTCCCTCCGTGCCACCGGCGCAAACCCTAACATGGCCCGGGCTCAGGGCATCAATACCAACGCCAACGTGGTGCTGGGACTCATGGTGTCCAACGGTTTGGTAGCCCTGTCCGGCGGTCTGCTGGCCCAGTTCCAGGGTTCCTCCGACATCAACATGGGCCGGGGCGCCATCGTCATCGGTCTGGCCGCCGTCATCATCGGCGAAGTGGCCTTCGGCAAGGTATTCATCAACTTCGCTTTGAAGCTGCTGGCGGTCTCCATCGGTGCCGTCATCTACTACATCGTTCTGCAAATCGTTTTGCAGTTGGGTCTGAACACCAACGATCTGAAGCTGGTGTCCGCCCTGATCGTGGCCGTGTTCCTGGCGATCCCCTACTGGAAGGGTCACATCCACACCAAAAAGGGAGGTTCCGTCCATGCTTGAGCTGAAGGATATCTGCAAGACGTTTAATCCCAATACCATCAACGCTAAGGTAGCTTTGAACCATCTGAACCTGACACTGAATGACGGGGATTTTGTCACCGTTATCGGCGGCAACGGTGCGGGCAAGTCCACCATGCTGAACGCCATCGCAGGCGTGTTTCAGGTGGATTCCGGCACCATCACCATCGACGGACAGGACGTTACCAAGCTGCCGGAGCACAAGCGGGCGGCATTTTTGGGGCGGGTGTTCCAGGACCCCATGATGGGCACCGCACCCACCATGCAGATCGAGGAAAATCTGGCGCTGGCAGCCCGCCGGGGCCAGCCCCGGGGGTTGAAGTGGGGCATCACCGCCTTGGAGCGGGCAGATTACAGAGAGCTGCTGAAAACGCTGGATCTGGGGCTTGAGGACCGCCTCACCGCCAAGGTGGGCCTGCTCTCCGGCGGTCAGCGTCAGGCGCTGACGCTGCTGATGGCCTCCCTGAAGCAGCCCAAGCTGCTGCTGTTGGACGAGCACACTGCCGCTTTGGACCCCAAGACCGCTGACAAGGTGCTGGCTCTGTCCGACCAGATCGTGCAGGAGAACAACCTCACCACCCTCATGATCACCCACAACATGAAGGACGCCATCGCCCACGGCAACCGGCTCATTATGATGGATGCCGGCCGGGTGGTGGTGGATATCTCCGGTGAGGACAAGAAGAAGCTGACGGTCCCCGACCTGCTGGCCCTGTTCAGCCGCGCCAGCGGCTCTGACGAGGCCAATGACAAAATGCTCCTGTCCTGAAATCCTACATACATCTCTCCCCCGGAAGGTCTCTTCCGGGGGATTTCGCTATGCAAAAGCACAGTAAAATAAGAAATGTGCCATTTCCTCGCCCCCGCAGGGCAACCGGGAATGATGCACGAAAACTTCATGCACTGGCATTTGTGCATGTTCGCGGTGCGCTGCTCATGCATGCAGTTTTATGCGCAAAAATATACCCCGTTCTTCCGCTTTTTCAGAAGAACGGGGTGTACTTTTAAATCAGGCATGCGGTCAGTCCGCGCTGGAAGTCATGACCGCATTGGCGGACTTGACGGTGCGGCGCAGGAAAATGACGCTGAGGGTGAAGGACATGACCTCCGCAATGGGGAAGGCCCACCACACCAGTTCCAATTGCCCCGTCCGGGACAGCAGCCACGCCACCGGCAGCAGCACCACCAGCTGGCGGCACACGGAGACGATGAGGCTGTAGATGGGGTTGCCAATGGCCTGGAACACAGAGCCTGCAATGATGCAGAAACCGGCCAGCAGGAAGGAGAAGCTGATGATCCGAAGAGCGGGATCGCCGATGGCCAGCATGGTCTCCGATGCGTCGAACAGGCCCAGCAGCGTGGAGGGGAACAGCTGGAAAATGGTGAAGCCCACAACCATGATGACCATGGCGGTGATGGTGGAGAGCCGCACAGTCTTCCACACCCGCTGGGGTCTGGCAGCGCCGTAGTTATAGGAGATAATGGGCACCATGCCGTTGTTCAGACCGAAAATAGGCATGAATACGAAGCTCTGAATCTTGAAATACGCGCCGAACACGGCGGTGGCGGTGGGGGTAAAGACGAAGAGGATCTTGTTCATGCCGAAGGTCATCACAGAACTGATGGACTGCATGATGATGGAGGGCACACCCACCCGGTAGATCTCCTTGGCCACGATGGGGTCCCAGCGGATGTTCTCCCGGCGGATGTGAATGTCGTGGTTGTACTTGATATTCACGATTAGGCCCACGATCGCCGCCACGATCTGTCCAACAACGGTGGCCACAGCAGCGCCGGCCACCCCCATCCGGGGTGCGCCGCACAGTCCAAAGATCAGAATGGGGTCCATGACGATGTTGATGATGGCGCCCAACAGCTGGGTGCACATGGCCAGACTGGTACGGCCGGTGGATTGCAGCAGCCGCTCAAAGCAGAACTGGCTGAAAATACCCACGGAAAGGCCTAAGCAGATCCGGGTGTACTGCACGCCGTATTCCACGATCTCCGGCACTGCCTTGGCCTGCGCCATGAAGAAGGGCCGGGAGAGGAACAGGCCGATGAAGGCAAAGACAAGATAGCTGCAAATGGGCAGCAGGAAGATACCTGCGCCGGCAGCCCGGTCCGCCATCTCCTGCTTTTTCTCACCCAGAGAGCGGGAAAGCAGTGCGTTGATGCCCACGGCAGTGCCCGCGCCCACGGCGATCATCAGGCTCTGGAGGGGGAACGCCAGACCCACGGCGTTGAAGGCGTTCTCACTGAGCCGGGAGACAAACACGCTGTCCACGATGTTGTACAGCGCCTGTACCAGCATGGAGATCATCATGGGCACCGCCATACCGGCCAGCAGCTTGCCTACCGGCAGAACGCCCATCTTGTTTTCCTGGGGAGCCGCACCCGCGGCGTTTTGCTTACTCATAGATTAGATTGGTTCCTTTCATATCAGCTTTCGGAAGAAAGACGCGGCCTCTCAGCCGCGCCTTTTCTGGCATTTACTTTTTCAGTTCGCCGGTGGCCAGCTGCGTCAGGTAGGCATTCAGGAAACCGTCCAGATCGCCGTCCATCACGTTGTCGATCTGGCTGGTTGCATCCCATGTGCCGGGGGCACATGGGAACCCTGCATTTCACTCAAATGTCCGGGCAAAGCCCGTCCATTTCAAGGTTTTGCTCCGCAAAACGCTTGTTCGCCGCATAAGCGGCGGGAAACCAGCCTGCCGACAACTTATTTTTTCAGCTCGCCGGTGGCTAACTGCGTCAGGTAGGCATTCAGGAAACCGTCCAGGTCGCCGTCCATCACGTTGTCGATCTGGCTGGTTTCGTAGCCGGTGCGGGTGTCCTTTACCAACTGGTAGGGCATGAACACGTAAGAGCGGATCTGGCTGCCCCACTCGATTTTCATCTGCACGCCCTTGATGTCAGAAATTTTCTCGGCATGCTGCTGAATCTTCAGTTCGATCAGCTTGGCACGCAGTTGCTTCATACAGTTATCCTTGTTCTGGAACTGGGACCGCTCCTGCTGAGAAGACACCACAATACCGGTGGGCTTGTGGATCAGGCGGACGGCGGAGGAGGTCTTGTTGATGTGCTGACCGCCGGCACCGGAGGAACGGAACACCTGCATTTCGATGTCCTCCGGGCGGATCTCCACCTCTACGTCATCAGGCAGCTCCGGCATGACTTCCACAGCGGCAAAGCTGGTCTGGCGGCGGGCGTTGGCGTCAAAGGGAGAGACGCGGACCAGACGGTGGACGCCGTGTTCGCTCTTCAGCAGGCCGTAGGCATTCTCGCCCTCGATGGAAATAACGGCAGATTTGATACCGGCCTCGTCACATTCCTCGTAGTCCAGCGTTTTCCAAGCGTAGCCGTGACGCTCCGCCCAGCGGGTATACATCCGATAGAGCATCTGGCACCAGTCCTGGGCCTCGGTGCCGCCGGCACCGGAGTGGAGCTGGAGAATAACGTTGTTTGCGTCATACTCACCGGAGAGCAGCGTGGTCATACGGATCTCTTCGATCTCGGTTTCCAGCGCGGGGAACTCTGTTTTCAATTCTTCCAGGATCTCTTCATCCTCCGCCTCCTGGCCCATCTCGCACAGGGTGGTCAGATCCTCCCAGGTGCTCATGAGTTTCTTGAAGCGGTGGAGCTTGTTTTGAAGCTGCTTCAGGCGGGTCTGCACCTTCTGAGAGCGCTCCAGATTGTTCCAGAAGCCGTCTTGAGTGGTCTCATCCTCCAGACGGGCGGCCTCCTGAGCCACAGCGTCGATGTCAAGGGCGTCCCCCAGCTTCTTCAGCTCCGGTTCCAGGTCCCGTAGCTTCTGCTTATAAACGTCATATTCGATCAAAGCCATACTGATTCTCCAATTTCCATATAGATTACTTTAGCCATGATATTATATAGGAGTTCCCTGGTTTTGTAAAGGGAAATATGCACAAAAATGACGATTTTCAAAAATTCAGCGCACGTTTGCGGAGAACAGGTGAAAAAAGAGACGGACTCTGTCCGTCTCTCACGCTCAATGATTCAGAATAAACTGTTCCAGCTCCTCCGCCGTCCGCACGACTGCGGCAGCCCCGGCCTCCGCCAGTTCGCCGGGTGCGGCGTACCCGAAGAACTCCACGCCCACACAGGCAAGGCCGCATTCCTGCGCGCCAAGCACATCATACTTCCGGTCACCGACCATCAAAACGGTGGGCTTATCCCCATCGGTCAGGCGCAGGCGGCGCATGGCTTCCCGAATGACGTCCGCCTTTTCCCAGTCAGCCCCCGCAGGGCTGCCGGTCACAGCAGACAGAAAGGGTGTAAAGCCAAAACGCCGACAGATGCTCATGCACAGCTCCTCCGGCTTGGAGGAGGCCAACGCCAGAGTGTATCCCTTGGCCTTCAGCCGTTCCAGAACGTCCCGCATACCGGGGGCCGCCTCGTTTTCATACTGTCCCACCGGTACATAGTGCTCCCGGAACACCCGAACGCCCTCCACCGCCTTCTCCCGGCTGTAGCCGCAGTGCTCCATGAAGGATTCCTGCAGCGGCGGACCGATGAATTTCAGAAGGGTCTGGGCATCCGGCATGGTCCCGCCCAGCTTTTCAATGGTGTATTTCACGGAGTTGACGATCCCCTCCCGCGAATCCGTCAATGTACCGTCCAGATCAAATAAAATCGTGTGAAACATCCGGTCTCTCCCTTCTGTAAGCAAAACGAAGCCGGGCCAACAAGCCCGGCTCCGCCGACTGTTTTGTCCCTTTACAGACGATTCTAACATGAATTCAAAGGCTCCGCAAGGAAAAGCTGCACAAAAATTGCAAATTACAGAGTTTCCACCGGCTCGTAATCCAGCAGCTCAATGCGGGAGCTCCACATATCCGCCGTTTCCGCCGGGGGATTGGAGAGCATGGTGGTGAGATACTTCTTGCTGTCATCGGCAAAGACGGTAGCCACCTTCCGGCCCGGCTCCAGATTCTGAATCACAGAGCCAAGGAAGTTAGCGCCGGAGGAGATACCCACGCCAAGGCCCAGTACACGGCCGAATTTCGCCGCCATGGCAATGGCGTCCAGATCGTTGATGTCCATTACGCCATCCACCAGAGTCTGGTCCACCACAGCAGGGATAAAGTCGTCGCCGATGCCCTCAATGTGGTGAGCGCCCTTGACAGTCCCGCCGGAAAGCAGAGGCACTGCATCCGGCTCCACAGCCACAGCCCGGACGGCGTGATCCGCCTTCAGACGGCGGGCGGTGCCCATGAGGGTGCCACCGGAGCCGACGCCGGCCACGAAGTCCGTCACATCCGGAAGCTGGCGCAGGATCTCAACGCCGGTAGTAAGATAGTGGGCCTCGGGGTTATCCTGATTTTCAAACTGCTTGGGCTGGAAGCCGCCAATCTCCTCCGCCAGATCTCTGGCCCCCTGAAGGGCGGCGTTGAAGCCGCCGGCTTCCCGTGAGATCAGATGCAGGGTGGCACCGTACATAGCCATCAGCTTTTTCCGCTCCTCGCTGGCCCAGTCCGGCATGAAGATGTGGACGGGATGGCCGGTGAACGTGCCCAGTGCGGAGAAGGCGATGCCGGTGTTTCCGCTGGTCATCTCCACGATGGGCTGGCCGGGCTTCAGGGTGCCGTTGGCGGTGGACTTGGTAATGACGTGGGCCGCCAGACGGTCCTTGATGCTGCCGGAGAGGTTGTATGCCTCCAGCTTTGCCCAGACAAAGCCTTCCCGGCCGTCCAGCTTGTAGCGGATGCGGATCATGGGGGTATTCCCTACCAAATGTGTGAAGTTCATAACGTATCCTCCTCATCAATATACTTCATGTTGAATCTTTCCATCCTCGGAAACACGGCTGCGCAAAACAAAAGGAGCGATGTGCGCTTGCACATCGCTCCTGAAAGCTCTTCATGCAAGACACAGGCACGCTGAAACGGACGCCTGTATCTGCGATCAGCAGTTCAGCCGCCCTATGTCTTACAACAACAGGTTTTTGCAAATTCATTTCTCATAATAAAATTAGTGTAGCACCTCTCTGCAGGAAAGTCAACCATCTTTCCATTCTACGAAAAAATGTCCGCTTTGTTACCGGAAAATGTTCGTATGGGCCAGCACCCGGAACAAGCAGGCCGCCGCCACGCCCGTCACAGCTCCGGTGATCAGGGAAGCACCCAGCAGGATCGGCAGATAGTACAGCGGGGCCATTGAGCCCAGCGTCAGGCAGGCCGCCGCGATCTGGCCGCAGTTGTGGGCCGCTGCGCCGCCGACGGACACACCATAGATAGACAGATGCCGGGATCTGGACAGCAAGATCATCACCAGCATGGCGGAAAAGCCCCCCAGCAAGGAGAAGATCAGGGCGTTCATGTTCCCGGCAAACACCGCCCCCAGCAGACACCGGCCTGTCAAAATCAGCAGCGCCTGAGCGGGACCAAGGGCGTACAGGGCGAATACCGTCACAATATTAGCAAGGCCCAGCTTGATGCCGGGGATGGGAATGGCCAGAGATAATGGAAAAAAGTTTTCCAGATAGCTGAACGCCAGCGCCAGCGCTGTCAGCACGGCGCAGAGGGTCAACTGCTTCGTTGTCAGCCTCACAGTCACCCTCCTAACCGATCACAATGTCCACATCGTTGCTGTCCGCCGCGCCGCCGGTGAGCTGAATGATGATCCGGGCCGGAAGGCACACGATGCTCTGTCCGCTGCGGGAAATAGTTCCGGTGCGGACGCAGTCCTGGGTGGGACAGTCGGAGGAACTGACCCGAAGGCCGTTTCCGTCCTCCGCCGCCACCGTCAGCGTCACGCCGTTATAAGAATAGGTGCGTGGCGCGTCCAGCAAGTCCGCCTGGGCAAAGCGGTCAATCTCCTGCCCGTCAGCGGTGACCACCGCCGTCAGAGCACCGGTTTCGGTTCCGCCACGCCAGACCGTCATGGCCGAGAGAGCCGCCAGCGCAATGACCGCCAAGACCACGATCACATCCCAGAAATTGGGCTTCAGCTCAGGAAACCGTTTCATAGGTGTACCCACTGTCCTTCACTTCCTCAAGCCGGTCCGCCAGTCCGGCAGTGATGACTACCCGGCCATCCTCCGTCACCAGCACCAGATCGAAGTCATACCCGCCATTTCGCCAGAAGTCCAGCGCCTGTTCCTCTCCCATGACGAACAGTGCCGTGGAGAAGGCGTCGCACATGGCACCATTTCCCGCGCCGGCCCAGTCTGGGCCATTGTCCGCCGCCACCACCGTCACCGACAGTAAACCGCTGTCCGCAGGATAGCCGGTGGAGGGATCAATAATATGGTGGTAGGTTTTTCCGTTTTCCTCAAAGTACCGCTCGTAGCCGCCGGAGGTGATGGCGTAGGCGTCCCGCAGGGACAGGATCGCCGCAAGGCCGCTCTCATTCCGGGGATCCTTAATGCCCCCCCGCCAGTCGGAGCCGTCGGGCTTGCCGCCCAGCACGAACACGTTGCCGCCCAGAGAAATTTTCCCACTTTCAATGCCGTTGGCCCGGAAGGTCTGCTCCACCCAATCGGAGGTATAGCCCTTGGCGATGCCCCCCAAGTCGATAGCCTGCCCCTCCCCCAGCGTTACGGAATGGGCCGGTTCCTCCTGAATTTGGATCTCGTCGCTGTTGACATGCTTTAACAGCTCATTCAGTTCGGACTGCTCCGGAACGCGGAACTGATCGCCGGTGAAGCCCCACGCGTCCATGATGGGGGCGATGGTAATATCAAACGCGCCGTTTGTGGCGTCCCGGTATTCCAGCGCCGCCGGAAGCAGCGCCCGCGTCCCGTAAGTCAAGCCAGTGGTAGGCGTTGTGCCGTTATGGTTGACGCGGGACACGTCGCTGTCCGCCTTTGTGCGGGAGAGTTGGTTCTCCAAAGCCTTGATCTGTCCCTCCGTCTCTTGGACGGCTTTCTCCGCCTTGGGGCCATAGGCCGCAACCTCCATCACCGTGTCCATGGCGAAGATCTGGGCAGTAGCCTCCGTTGTTTGTTTTCCGCAGCCTGTCAGGCACAGGCACAAGGCTGCTATCAGAATTGAGAACCGTTTCATGGCGTCCTCCGTTAGAATTTGATTCGATTTTTTCAGTATACCGCGAATATTGTAAAAAAGCAATGAAGGTTTTCCTTGCAAATTGGAAAAGAGACTGGTATACTATGAACGTGTGTCGGCGGGAAACGGTCCGGAATGGACTGCCCGCATTTTGGGAAATATAACCCTGGAGGTTTTAATAGATGGCAAAAAATCCGAATAAAAAGGTCGCTCCGAAGGACGAACCCATGAATGGAGCAATGAAATTTTTCCTGGCTGGCTGCGTAGCAGAACTGTATTTACTGATCCTGCGTCGTTTTTATATCAATGCCGACTCTGAACTGACCCGGATCGCCTGGTATGATCACTACCTCTGGACTCTGGCCGGGATCGGCGCGGGTGTGTTGGCAGTGGGCGTGATCGCTGCTCTGGTTTTGCGGGGCAGCGCCAAGAAGCAGAAGTCCGCTTGGATCCTTGCTGCGGCAGGCGCTTTTGTGGGTGCGGCTACGGCTCTGGTCCGCTTAAATATGGCTACCCTCTCCTTTATGACCACGGCAGTGCCGGTCATCATGCTGCTGGGAATCCTCTGGGCGCTGTATGATCGGGAATGTGCACTGGCTCTGACGGTGCTGGGCGCCTCCCTCTTTGTTCTGTGGGGCGTGCGCCGGTACGGCTCCAGCATGTATGTGGGTACCACCGTTAAGGTCTGCGTAGTGATCTATCTGGTTCTGCTGGCAGCTCTCGCCGCACTGACCAAGAGCGGCAAGCTGAATAAGCTCCTGCCCCCCAAAGCGGATAAGCTGCCGGTATATGCAGCCTGCGGTCTTTCCGCGCTGGCTCTGCTGGCCTCTCTGCTGGGCGGTGGCATCTCCTACTACGCCATGTGGGCACTGGCAGCGGTGGTCTTCGCACTGGCTGTCTACTACACGGTCAAGCAGCTATAAAATGTGAGCAAACAGCTCCAGTCCAGTACGGACCGGAGCTGTTTTTTGCTGCAGCAAGTTCCAATCTGCACTTTGCTCCCCCGAAAGTACAGGGGACACCTGACGCCATTGGATACGATCTCAAAGCGGAACTGCATGAAAAGCCCCGGGAGAAACCGCTTTCTCCCGGGGCCTCTTTCCCATAAAATAATTGCGCGTAAGGAAAGCAGATACCCGATCAATCCGTAAAATCGGGATAGCCCTCCTTCAGGGTCTCATCATAAACGGCGCGGTCACCGCCGATGAACTTGGGCCGTACCCGGGCCGCCAGCACAATGGCCTGACCGATGTGATCCTGCTCCAGCCGCACCGGCACCGCCACCTTTTTCAAGTGCATCCCGATGAGGGTGCCGCCGATGTCCAGTCCTGCGTCTGCCCGGATCTCCTCCAGCGCCACAGGATGCCGAAACGCCTTGTAAGCGGCGGTAGCGAAGGAGCTGCCCGCCTTGGGCTGGGGCACCACATTGACGATCTCTCCGCCGGGGACCGCCTCGTATTCCACGATCAAAGCCCGGTTCAGATGCTCGCAGCATTGGGCGGCCATGTAGACGCCCATGGGGCCGAACACACTGTCAAGGCCCCGGAAAATGGCATCCGCCACCTCCGGTGTAGACCAGCTTCCCACCTGATGCCCTACCACCTCACTGGTACTGCATCCGATGACCACGAGCTGTCCCTTCCGCAGATGGGCAGTCTCCGCCAGTTGGCGGGCCGCAGCGGCGGACTCCCGCTCTACCTGTTCCAAAAGCTGCTGATTCTCCAATGTATGTACCGTAGTTCCTGCCATATATAAGCCTCCCTTTTGTTTTACGCACAAGGCGCCGTGTGAGAATTTTTCTCACACGGCCGCCTTATTTTTTCGTTTACAGTTCCAGACCGCTCAGCGCAGGCGCCTTTGCCTTTTGCAGCAGCACAGCCAGCGCAAGGCCGATGGCGATACCGGCGATCCCCTGAACGATATTGCCGGGAATACTGGCGGCTGCCGCCAGACCCTTGCCCAGGATCATGGAGGCGTAGGCAAAATAGCCCAGGACCATGATGGTCTCCCCCACGATGCCGCTGACCAGCATGGCAGTCTTCCCGCGGCCCAAGGCCCGGAAGATCAGCGCCGCTACCAAGGCGTCAAGGCCCTTAATGATCAGGGTGCCGGGAACATAGTGTCCGTAGCCGCTGAGCAGATCCACCAGCATGGAGCCGATACCGGCCGCCGCCGCACCGTACCAGGGCCCCAACAGCCAACCGGAGAGCAGCACGAAGCAGTCGCCCAGATTCACATAGCCGTTGACGGGGGACGGGATCTGAATGATGCTGGTAGCCACATAGACAAGGGCGGCCATCAAAGCACTGAGAACTAACTTTCTTACCTTCTGATTTTCCATTGCACTTCACCTGTTCCGGCGTGTACCGCCTGTTCTTGCATTCATTATATCCCAGTTTGATATTATCTCAATATTCAGAATTGCAAAATTTTATAAGGTCAGTTTAAGGCAAAACAAAAAAGGACATCCTGACGGGTGTCCTTTTGTTTGGCCTATTAACCGATCTTGTTGAGCTTCAGGGTCATAGCGCTCTTGCGGTGAGCAGCCGTGTTCTTGTGCAGAACGCCCTTAGCGACAGCCTGATCGACCTTCTTGACCGCGACCTTGTAAGCGCCATCGGCCTCGGTGCGATTGCCTTCAGCGGCAGCCGCCTCGAACTTCTTGATGGCAGTCTTCAGATCGGACTTCGTAGCCTTATTGCGCGCGTTGCGGACCTCACCGATGAGGACACGCTTCTTGGCAGACTTGATATTCGGCAAACCAAACACCTCCTCCTGGCATTTCTTGGCGCGGTTTCATAATTTCCACCGTGCAGAATGATATTTTAGCAGAGAAGTCCAGAAAAAGCAAGCCTTTTTTTAATATTTCTATATTTTTTTGTATAACGCGAATATCTCCGCAAAAGCTACCCTTAATACCACAAGATTTTGTGTCAGGAGGGCAAAATGTTTACAAAACGGACGGATCTGGCAATCGAGGCCCACGAGCTGTGGCAGGAATCTGCCGGGAAAACCACCCGGCTGGCAGGCGTAAAGGCCACGGAGAAGAAAATACAGGGCTATCCGGTCACACAGGTGGATATTCTGGACCGGGAGGGGGAGGCCGCACTGGGAAAGCCTGCGGGCAGCTACCGCACCCTTGACCTCACCGCCTTCTGGCAGCGGGGGGATGGGTTTTTCGACCGGGCGGTGCGGGCCGTTGGTCAACAGGTCAAGGAGTTGACCCCGGACAGCGGTCCGGTGCTGGTGGTGGGCCTTGGAAACCGGGCCATGACGCCGGACGCCGTCGGCCCGCTGGCGGCGGACAGTGTCCTCATCACCCGCCATCTCATCGACGCTATGCCCCAGCACTTTTCCGGGTTCCGCCCGGTGGCGGCCCTGCGGCCGGGGGTGTTGGGGACCACCGGCGTGGAATCTGCAGAGGCGGTGCGGGGGCTGGTGGACCGGCTCCATCCGTCGGCGGTCATCGCCGTGGACGCGCTGGCCTCCCGCCGGGTGGGGCGGGTGTGCTGTACCGTCCAGTTCAGCGACACCGGCATCATCCCCGGCAGCGGCGTAGGCAATCACCGCTCCGCCCTGAACCGGGAAACTCTGGGGGTACCGGTGCTGGCCGTGGGCGTTCCCACGGTGGTGGACGCCGCCACGTTAGCAGCGGATCTATTGGAAGAATCCGGGCTTCCGGAGCCGGATATGGAAATGCTGCGGAGCCGCCCTGAAAACCTTATGGTCACGCCAAGGGACATCGACCAGCAGGTGCGGGACCTGGGTAAGGTCATCGGCTACGGCATCAACTGGGCCTTGCAGGATCTGGAGATCGAGGAGATCAACGCCCTGCTGTCATAGGGTCAGAGGTCCAGCTCCAGCACCACGGGACAGTGGTCGCTGCCCGTGACCTCGCTCCAGATGTCGGCGCTTTTGATCTTGTCCCTCAGCCGGTCGGAGACGATAAAATAGTCGATACGCCATCCAGCGTTGTTCTTCCGGGCATTGAAGCGATAGCTCCACCAGGAGTACGCGCCGGTCTTGTCCGGGTAAAGATATCGGAAGGTGTCCGTAAAGCCGTTTTCTAACAGCTGGGTCATTTTGGCCCGCTCCTCGTCAGAAAAGCCGGGGTTCATGCGGTTGGATCTCGGATTTTTCAGGTCGATCTCCTGATGGGCCACATTGAGATCGCCGCAGTAGACCACCGGCTTCGTTTGATCCAACTCCATCAGATAGTCCCGCAGATCGTCCTCCCACTCCATGCGGTAGTCCAGCCGGGAAAGCTGGTCCTTGGAGTTGGGCGTGTAGCAGCACACCAGATAGAATTCCGGGTATTCCGCCGTAATGACCCGTCCCTCGTGGCGGTGGACCTCCTTGCCGAAGTCATAGGTGACGGAGAGGGGCGTCTGCCGGGTAAACACGGCGGTGCCGGAATAGCCCGCCTTGTCGGCGCTGTTCCAGTAGCGTTCATAGCCCGGCAGGTCGAATTCCGCCTGTTCCGGGCGCATCTTCGTCTCCTGCAGGCAGATCACATCTGCGTCCGCGAAGGCGCAGAAGTCCAGAAAGCCCTTGCCGAGACAGGCCCGCAGGCCGTTGACGTTCCAAGATACCAGTTTCATAGAGGCTCCTTCCCCGCCGCCCGGTCCCGGCGGCGGTTTTTGACGGTTTTCCCTCATTTTACCCGGTTTTCGCCGGGAAATCAACTTGCCCTTTCCGGTGAAAAGGAGTACAGTAAAATAAAATGATTTTATGAGTTGAGGTGCATCGTGGGGACGGAAAGCGGAATCCGGAATATGACGGTGGGCAGTCCCTTCCGCCATATTCTGATGTTTACCCTGCCGCTGCTGGCGGGGAATTTTTTGCAGCAGTTCTACAATATGGTGGATAGCTGGGTGGTGGGCAACTATGTCAGCGACGGAGCCTTGGCCGCCGTGGGCGTTGGCTTTCCGGTGATCTTCCTGTTCACATCCCTGTTCTCCGGCATCGCCACCGGCGGCACCGTGGTCATCGCCCAGTCCTTCGGCGGCGGGAGACCGGACCGGGTCCGGAGCGCCATCGACAGCCTGTATACCGCCTTTATCCGCAGTATTCTGCCCATCACTGCCGCCGCGCTGCTGCTGGTGCATCCCCTGATGACCGTTTTACGGGTGGACCCCGCCGCCTGGACAGAGACCCGGACCTATCTGCTGGTGGTCTGTGCGGGGCTTGTCGGCAGCATCGGCTATAATCTCAACGCCGGCATTTTAGGGGGCATGGGCAACAGTTCCACCACACTGCTGTTTCTGGCAGTGTCCACTATTTTGAACATCTTTCTGGATCTGGCACTGGTGCTGGCGGTACCGCTGGGGGTGCTGGGTGTAGCGCTGGGCACCGTCATCGCCCAATTATGCAGCTGGCTGTTCGGTATCTGGTATATCAACCGCAGGTATCCGCAGCTGGCCATCCATCCCTTCAACGGGATCTTCGACCGCAAACTGTTCTGTGAGATCATCCGCATTGGCCTGCCCAGTGGTATCCAGATGTCTCTGGTGGCCCTGGGCGCCATGGGCGTACTCTCCAAGGTCAACAGCTACGGAAAGGCCTTTACCGCTGGCTTCAACGTGGGCAATAAACTGGATACCCTGTCCTTCCTGCCGGTCCAAAGCCTGGCCGCCGCTGTGATCTCCTTTGTGGGGCAGAATATGGGGGCAAGCCGGGAGGACCGGGTCCGTCAGGGTGTCCGGATCACCGTGACCATGGCCGTTGTGTGGACAGTTCTCAGTTCCGCCCTTGTGGTGTGGCTGTCCGTCCCTCTGTCCCGGATCTTCTCCCCGGACCCGGCGGTCATCGCCGCCAGCGCCCGGTATCTGCAATGTGTGATGCCGCCCTACGTGCTGTTTGCCATTCTGTTCGTACTGAACTCCGCCATGCGGGGCGCGGGCGACAGCCTGTATCCCATGGTGAACGTGGTGGCCTCTGTGATCCTGCTGCGGGTCCCCTTCCTGTACCTGCTGGCAAACCGCTTCGGCCCGGACGCTATGTATTGGAGCTACGGCATCGGCTGGGCCGTGGCCTGCGCTCTGTCGGTCTATCACTATGCTGCCGGAAAATGGCGTGGAAAGTACCGCAGCGAATAAAAACAGCGGAAATTGGAAATATTTTTGACCGGATGATTGACTAATCGTTTAAAATATGGTATAAGTGAGTGCAATCGAGAATGCAATGAAGGGGAGAGTACGTCCTCGCGGCATGGTTCAGAGAGTCCCGGCAGCTGAAAAGGGACCCATGCGGTAGACAGAACATGGCCCCGGAGCCGCGCGGCTCAGCGCTTCGGCGCAGGCTGCGATGGGTGCGCCCATTACAGCGTCAGGGTATCGCGTGCCGGTTTCGGCAGGCTTGTACCCACAGAGGCTCACGCCGCGAGGTGTGGGTGAATCAAGGTGGTAACACGGCTTTCTTCGCCGTCCTTGAGCGTATGCTCAGGGACGGCGTTTTTATTTGCGATCACTCAAAATTTATCATAAAGAAGAAAAGAGGAACCGGATATGGAAAAGGACACTTTTTATATCACAACCCCCATCTACTACCCCTCAGATAAGCTGCACATCGGTCACACCTACTGCACCGTGGCCACCGACACCCTGGCCCGGTATCACCGGCTGAAGGGCGAGGACGTCATGTTCCTCACCGGTACCGACGAGCACGGCCAGAAGATCGAGCAGAAGGCCGACGAGGCCGGCGTCACTCCCCAGGAGTTCGTGGATCGCATTGTGGAAGGCCCCCGAGGCGTCCGGGATCTGTGGAAGCTGATGAACATCTCCAATGACCGCTTCATCCGCACCACCGACGATTACCATGTGAAGGCCATCCAGCGGATCTTCAAGCGGATGTATGACAAGGGCGACATCTACAAGGGCACCTACAAGGGCAAATACTGCACTCCCTGCGAGTCCTTCTGGACGGAGAGCCAGCTGAAGGACGGCTGCTGCCCCGACTGCGGCCGCCCCGTTGTGGACGCCGAGGAGGAAGCCTACTTCTTCCGTCTGAGCAAATATGCCGACCGTATCCGGGACCTGCTGGAAAACACCGACTTCCTCCAGCCCCGTTCCCGTGTCAACGAGATGGTGAAAAACTTCATCGACCCCGGTCTGGAGGATCTGTGCGTTTCCCGCACCAGCTTCTCCTGGGGCATCCCCGTGGATTTTGACCCCAAGCACGTGGTCTATGTGTGGGTGGACGCCCTGAGCAACTATATCACCGCGCTGGGCTATGAGAATGACCGCTATAATGACTACAAGAAATACTGGCCCGGCATCAACATCGTGGGCAAGGAGATCGTCCGCTTCCATTCCATCATCTGGCCCGCCATGCTGATGAGCCTGGGCGAGCCCCTGCCCAAGCATGTCTTCGGCCACGGCTGGCTGCTGCTGGACGGCGGCAAGATGTCCAAGTCCAAGGGCAACGTGGTGGACCCCTACCTGCTGGCGGAGCAGTTCGGCGTGGATGCCCTCCGCTTCTTCCTGATGCGGACCTTCCCCTTCGGCTCTGACGGCAACTTCTCCAATGAGCTGCTGATCCAGACCATCAATACCGATCTGGCCAATGATCTGGGCAACCTTCTCAGCCGCACTACCGCCATGGTGAGCAAGTACTTCGGCGGCTCCCTGCCTGCAGGCTGCGGTGCCACGGAAGATGAGAAGCAGCTGGCTGCCATGGTCCGCATGGGCAGCAGCGTGGAGCTGGCCGCCAGCGGTGACACTGTGGACCCCGTGCTGTACGATGCCCAGCTGGTGGCACAGGCCGCCGGTCTGAAAAAGGCCTACGCCCACGAGATGGACACCTTCGCCCCTCACAACGCCCTGTCCGAGACCTTCAAGCTGATCCAGCGGGCTAACAAGTATATCGACGAGAACGCCCCCTGGGCGCTGGCCAAGGATATGGAGGCTAACGGCGCCCGGCTGGCCCATGTGCTCTATAACCTGCTGGAAGCCACCCGCATCTGCGGTATCCTGCTGACCCCCTTCATGCCGGAGAGCATGGAAAAGCTCTTCGCCCAGATCGGCGTGGGCGCGGAGGCCCGGACCTGGGAGTCTGCGGACCTCTGGGGCGAACTGCCTGAGACCGCTGCCGTGGTTAAGGGTGAAAACCTGTTCCCCCGTCTGGATCTGGACAAGGCTCTTGCAGAGTTGGAAGCCGCCGAAGCCGCCGCTAAGAAGGCAGAGCAGCCTGACGTGGAGGTGGAGCCTCAGCTCACCGAAACGGTGGACTTCGACACCTTCTGCAAGTCCGATTTCCGGGTGGTGAAGGTCAAGGCCTGCGAAGCCGTGAAAAAGTCCGATAAGCTGCTGCGCTTCACGCTGGATGACGGCACCGGCACCGACCGGCAGATCCTCTCCGGCGTCCACAAATACTATGAGCCGGAGGAACTGGTGGGCAAGACCCTGGCCGCCATCGTGAATCTGCCGCCCCGGAAGATGATGGGTTTAGAGAGCAACGGTATGCTGCTTTCCGCCGTCCACACGGAAAAGGGCGAGGAAAAGCTGAACCTCATCATGCTGGACGATCAGATCCCGGCGGGTTCCAAGCTGTGCTGATTACTTAGGAGGGGGACTTGTCCCCCTCCTAACCACCTCCCACCAGTCTGCGGACTGGTGAACGTGCCCAAGGCACTTAGATCAAAGTATTTTTGTCAGGCACATGTCCTGACAAAAATGATTTCAATTTTTCCATGCGGGACACAAAGTATCTTCATCAGAGTATCATTCGTCAGGCAAAAAAGTCCCTTGCCCCGCGCGGGCAAGGGGAGTCCCCCAGGGATGCCCTGACAAACATAACTGAATTTTAAAGGATATTTCTTTGATGAAAAACAAAATAAAGCGGGCGGTTATTTCGGTAGTTGTATTTGCAGTGATTTATATATTATCTGGTTTTATCATTGGTTGGCATAGCTATGATATGTATCTCAAGGCAATTGAATTTTTAGCTGCTATCATAGGTGCAGGGTGCTATTGGATCGGCAGTAACGAACAATAAAATACCAGTTTTTTCATCTGCGCTCTATCGGCGCATATGCTGTAAGTTTCAAAATTTACGGAGATCGAGGTCATCAATGCGGTTACAAAGCGCGATTTTTGATATGGACGGGACCCTGCTGGACTCCATGCCCACCTGGCGGGAGCTGGGGCCCACGTTCTTAAAGGAGGCGGGTATTTCCGCCACACCGGAGCAGGACCGGATGCTCCACACCTTAGCGGACTGCGACGTGATCCCCTATCTGCGGGAGGTCTGCGGTCTGCCGTGGTCCCAGCAGGAGATCATCGACCAGATCATTCAGCGGATGGAGACATTCTATTCCAGCCAGGTCCAGCCCAAGCCGGGCCTGGAAAAATTTCTCTCCATTTTGAAAATGGAGGGCGTATGGATGTATGTGGCCACCGCCACCCATCGGCGGCTGACGGAAAAGGCCCTGAAAACGGCAGGCATCGACCACTATTTCCGGGGGATCGTCACCTCCGCCGACGCGGGAAATCACAAATCCGAAAGCGCCGACATCTACGAGATGGCCATGCGGCGGCTCCAGTCCAACAAGCGGGACACCGTGGTATTTGAGGACGCCCTCCACGCCATCCGCACCGCCAAGGCAGCAGGCTTCCGGGTGGCCGGGGTCTATGAGGCCACGGCGAAGCAGGATCAACCGGAGATTCAGCGTCTGTGCGACTATTACATCCGTTCCTACGAGGAACTGGTCCAGTCTGAAACCTTCTGAGCATCGCAAAAGGAGCCGTATGGCTCCTTTTTTTCAAAATCTTTTTCCAACGCTGTAACGAACCGCGCCCCAAACGGATATAGCAGATGAAAACACCGCTGAAAGGGGGAGAAACTCCGTGAAGGATCTGGATGCCGTCTACCGCCAGCACGCGCAGACGGTCTATAAATTTCTGCTCTCCCAATGCCGGGACCCCCAGACGGCGGAGGAACTGACCCAAGAGACTTTTTATCAGGCAGTGCGGTCCATCGACCGATTTGACGGCAGCTGCAAGGTGTCCGTCTGGCTGTGCCAGATCGCCAAGCACCTGTGGTATCAGCATTTGCGGAAGGCCAACCGGGAAACGGAGCTTCCTGAGGAAGCAGAGCTGCCGCTGGTGCCCTCCGCCGAGGAGGAGGCCGTCAGCCGCTCCGGGCAGTTAGATATGCTGCGGCGGGTCCATGAATTACCGGAGCCGGGGCGGGAGGTGGTCTACCTCCGGGCCTTCGGTGGACTGTCCTTCCGGGAGATTGGAGACGTTTTAGGCAAAACGGAGACCTGGGCCAGAGTGACCTTTTACCGGGGCAAGGAACGATTGAAGCAAGGAGGCTGCAACGATGAAAAATGATCTAACCTGCGGTGTGGTGCGGGATTTGCTCCCCTCCTATGTGGAGGGCCTCACCTCCCCAGAGAGCAATACAGCGGTGGAGCGTCATCTGTCCGGGTGCCCGGAATGCGCCCAGCTTCGGACGGCGCTGGCAGGCGCGCCGGAGCAGGCGGCCCCGGAGGACGCAAAAGAGGTAGACTATCTGAAAAAAGTAAAGCGCCGGGGCTGGCGGCGTGTGGCGGCGGCAGTTGCCGTCACGGTGCTGCTGTTCGCGGTAGGTGTTGCGGCAAAGCTGTTTATCATCGGGGAGCCTGCCAACTGGGACTACTGGGAGAATCTCAACTGGACGGCTCACACAAATGTGCCGGGGCAGCTGGATCTGCATTTCTATTCCGAATGGTCTGATATTGCCTACAGTCACTGGATGGTGGAAAACAAAAACGGCATCGTTCGTGTCAGCGCAAGGCAGATCCTGCCGTCATTCCTTCATGATACCTCCGACCATTGGGAGCATATTTCGCTGGATGGTGTGCGGGAAGTTTGGGTGGCCGATCAACTGATCTGGCAGGGTGGTGTCGAGATCTCGCCGCAGATCGACAGAATCTATCAGGCCCAAACGCCCTATGTGGGGGACGCCCCCGCCGTGGGCCGGGTACTCAACGCCTTACGGTTCGACACCTGCGGCAGCTATACGCTGGAGCTGCACACCTCCTCCGCACCTTACCGCCTGACGCTGAATTTCTCCGTCCCCCAGACTTCCGGTAAAATGGGAGACTCTGAAAAGGGCCTTTATCAGGACATGGCGGCGGTGCTGGCAATCGTCGGCAATCTGGACGAAATAGAATGTGCGTTTCAGGATGAGAACAGCCAGCCCTGGTCCCGTGTGCTGACGGTGGAGGAATTGAACCAGGACCTGCCCCGGATCATCGCTGACTACAATGAGCGGTTTTCCCACGGCAAGCCCTGTCCCCTCTATGACGATGTGAAGGATTACGCCGGCTCCTGCGCCGATCTTGAGCAGTTGTATGATGCCATGTGGTGGGCTGGTGAAGGCGGGTTCTACGCGGAAACCGAATAAAAGCATCAGCGCCCACGGCTTTCGCCGTGGGCGCTGCCTATTTATCCCATCCGCAGGGTCGATCGAACGTCCGCGTCGAAATAGACCGTGGGATTCTGGGGAACACCGTCCTGCCGGACCTCAAAATGAAGGTGCGGACCGGTGGACCTTCCTGTGCTGCCCACGGCAGCGATCGGCGCCCCCGCCTTTACAGGATCACCCTCGTTCACATCCACCTTGCTGCACGCGGCGTACAGTGTGGCGAGTCCATCGCCGTGGTCGATCATCAGGTAATTCCCGCGTTCCGTGTCAAAGCCGGTCTCCGTCACGGTGCCGTCCGCAGCCGCCAGCACCGGGGTTCCCCGTTCGGCTGGAATGTCGATCCCATTGTGGACGGTTTTCCCCTGTCCGCCGGGATTCCATCTGGCTCCGAAGGGGTTGCTGAGGCTGATGGTATTGTTGCCCTCCACCGGCCATTGAAACCAGCGGCTCTCCTCTTCGCTGACGGCATAAATGCCGTAAACGTACGCCTCCTCGTCCCCGGCCAGCTGGGGCAGAACCGTCCATGTCCCGTTTTCATACCGATCCAGCCGCAGACGGCCGGTGGAGAGGGTGTAGATCCGGCTTTCTGTTTTGCCGTCCAGGAAAGTGGCCTCCACCGTCAGATGCACTCCGTCAAAGGTGTCGATGCTGTCCCACGTATCCTGCTTCATGTCATCGCTCGCCGTTGACAGCTCCTCCGGGGGCACCCAGAAGCCGTAGCTGGCCGAAGGATCATAGTCCACGGTTATATTGCTTCCCAAAGCCGTCATGACATCGGCATTCATGGGGGCGCCCTCGTCTGCGCCATAGACACTGCACACCAGTTCCCCGTTCTCCTCCGCCTGCCAGAGCGCCTGCACCTCATCATTAGACAAAGCCTTTCGGGTCTCGCTGCGGTACAGTCCGCCCCGGTCCACAGACAAAGTCACCTTTTGAAGATTTTCTCCGGTCACCTGAAACAGGCAGCCGGTAAAATACCCCTGCAGTGGGTCCCAGATCCCGGTGCCGCTGCGCAGCGCCAACCCGCCGTTGGCATTGGGGACGATGGTCTCCCCAATGTCGGCGGCATAGGCCGTCAGACCAAAGCTGTAGGTAAGCTGGGGCAGTCCGGGTTCCTCTGCCGAACGGGGTGCCAGCCGCACTGTCCCCAGCACCAGAGCCAGCGCACAGGCAGCGCACACCGCCGCCCGCAGCGCCGTCCGTTTCCACCGCGTTCCGACACCGGCCGCCTCCTGCCGGACCGTTTGCAGCACCCGGTCATTCAGCCCGCTGGGGACCGAAATTTGTTCCATCAGATCGTGATACGCACGTTTCATCGTCAATACCTCCCAGAAGTTCTTTCAGCTGCTTGCGGGCCCGGTGGAGCCGGGTTCGGACCGTGGCGGCGGGAATGTGCATCAGTTGGCTGATCTCCTCCGCCGAATACCCCTCGGCGTAATAAAGATGCACCGCCGTCCGGGCCTTTTCCGGCAGGCGGCTCACCGCTTCCCACAGTTCCCGGCTCTCGTCCTCTGGCTGTGCCAGATCCGGTATCTCCGCGAACGAAAGTACCGGCCGCCGCAAATGGAACCGGTGCAGATCCGCGCAGCGGTTCAGCGTTGTGCGGATAAGCCATGCCTTGGCGCGGTCTCCGTCCCAGTCCTCCGCCGCCTGCTTCCACAGCCGGAGGAACACCTCCTGATACACGTCCTCCGCATCGGCGATATTCTGCATCCGGGTCAGGGCCAGCCTGTAAACCGTGGAGCCATAAGCATCCATGGCATTGCTGAGCTGTGCTTCCGTCATGCAATGCCTCCTATTACAATAAATTTGGACAGGAAAGCCGGGCAGCCAGTCCGGCTTTCTTTCCATCTTATGCCTAAGCTACAATAAGGGGAGCAACTGGCTGACCAATGCCTCCTTGGGCTTCTATGTCCGTAACAAAGACTGTCAGCCATCCCCTTATTGCAGCGTTCGATTTGAGCAGGTTGAGCCTTGGAGTTCGTGTCACCCAATAGATTGAATCGGCAATGAGAAAAAGATGGATCCCGGCTGCAAATTCGTGTTGGAGGAATGCACATGAACTCTGTAGGTATCGACATTTCCAAAGGCAGGAGCACAATTGCCGTCATGCGTTCCTTTGGAGAAGTCGTCATCTCACCCTTTGAAGTCCGTCACACCGGCAGTGAACTGAGCAAGCTGGCAAGGCAGCTCAAAAGCCTGGACGGTGAGACTCGCGTGGTCATGGAGGCCACGGGAAATTGCCATGCGTCGGTGGCAAAGCTGCTCCACAACGCGGGACTATATGTTTCCGTTGTCAATGCAAAGCTGGTGCATGACTACGGAAACAGCGAATTACGGCGTGTTAAAACCGATAGGAAGGATGCTGTCAAACTGGCTGACTATGGCCTTGACCGCTGGCTTACTTTGCCGAGGTATATCACCCGGCTGCTGCTGAAGAACTGCTACCGCCAGTACCGGCAGTATTCCAAGGTGCAGACGGTTCTGAAGAACAATTTGATCTCACTGCTGGATACAGTGTGTCCAAACGCCAACCGTCTGTTTTCAAGCCCAATCCGTGGGGATGGGAGTGAAAAGTGGGTGGATTTTGTGGCTGAATTCTGGCATTGCCGCTGCGTCAGCGAGAAATCCGAAAGGGCTTTCACAAGCAAATACCTGCGTTGGTGCAGGAAGCACGGCTACAACTTCAGGGAAGCAAAGGCGCACACAATTTACGCCGAAGCCAGCGGACATATTGACGTCATGTCAAAGTCCGAAACAACGAAGTTGCTCGTGGAACAGGCGGTTGCACAGCTCAGAGCGACTTCTACCGCGCTTGCGGTTCTCAAACACGAAATGCAATCATTGGCTTCCATGCTGCCGGAATATCCCGTTGTCATGGATCTGTTCGGCGTAGGCCCGACTCTGGGGCCGCAGCTTATAGCTGAAATCGGGGATGTGCGCCGCCTTTATTCCAAGAAAGCGCTCGTGGCCTACGCTGGGCTGGATGCTCCGCCAAATGATTCCGGCGATGTGACCGGCAGGCACAAATCCATGAGCAAAATTGGTGCATCGTCTTTACGGCGGACACTTTTTCTTGTTATGAGCGTCTATTTGCAGACCGCACCGCTGGATGAACCGGTCTACCAGTTCATGGACAGGAAACGCGCCGAGGGCAAGCCCTACCGCGTCTACATGATGGCTTCCGCCAACAAGTTTCTGCGGATCTACTACGCCACTGTAAAAGCCTATTTGGAGCCATTGGAACGCACCGCCTGATCTCGCCATAAAGCCATTGGCTGGCCGCCGTTTCATTTTGAGATGCAAAGCGGCTTGGTTTGGTGCGGCACTTTTATAAGCTGCATTGCCTTGAAATTTCTACTTGACTTTTCTTAGCAGGTCTTTGTTGTGTGATTGAAAAGCGCTTTCACTGATAAAACGTTATGACAGGACAAATCGTTTCCCGCTCCGGCGGATTTTTTTACAGGTGTCGAATCTAATCTGAATTTTACGCCATTTTTCGTGTTTTTGCCAAAAAACAGGAATCTGCTTGCAAATTACGGCCCATCCCTTTACAATGGGGCATCATAAATCAGAAAGGGTGAGCGTATGGAATTTCACGCGAAGGAGCAGCTGCCCGGTCTGCTGGACTGGATGCGGCAGCAGATGAAGGCCTGCGGCGGAAAGACCGCCGTGATCGGCATTTCCGGTGGGAAGGACAGCTCCGTGGTGGCGGCGCTGGCGGTAGCGGCCTACGGAAAGGAAAACGTGGTGGGCGTGCTGATGCCTGACGGCATCCAGCCGGACATTGACTATTCCAATGGTCTGGTGGAATTTCTCGGAATTCGCCACTATGTATTCAACATTCAGGGCGGCACCGGCGGCATTTTGGATGAGATGGCGCGTTTAGGCATGAAGCCCAGCCGCCAGACCACGGTGAACCTGCCCTCCCGGATGCGGATGGTGACGCTGTACGCCATCGCCCAGAGTGAGAACGCCGGCATCGTACTGAACACCTCCAACCTCTCGGAGGACTGGGTGGGCTACTGCACGGTCTACGGCGACGCCACCGGGGCCTTCTCCCCCTTGGGAATGTACACCACGGAGGAGGTCATCGCCCTCGGTGCGGAGCTGGGCCTGCCGGAAAAATTCCTGATCAAGCCCCCCTCCGATGGTCTCACCGGTCTGACGGACGAGGACAATCTGGGCTTTACCTACCGCGCTGTCAACGAGTATGTCCGCAAGGGCGTCGTGGACCCGGCAGTAAAGGAAAAGATTGACCGGCTCCACCGGACCAGCCGCTTCAAATTCCAGCTGATGCCGGTGTATCACAACGGCCTGCCCATGGCCCTGACGGACGAGACGGACTATTACAAGTGAGGAAACACAAAAACCCCTCGCCGAGTGGCGAGGGGTTTTTGCTGTGTGTTTTAGGAGGGAGAAAACGCATCGGGTTGGGAGGACCCTTTGCGAGTATTAAGATACCCGAACATTTTTGCGAAATTATGTGTTTGCTGTGAACAATTTGTAAACGTTCCGAGCCTTTTTCAACTTTTCGACCGCATTTTCCACAAATGCCCGCAAAAACCGGTAAAAATGCCGTCCTTACCGGAATTTGTGGCTCTCGGCGACCGCCAGTTCGTCGCAGCGGTTATTAAATTCGTTCTCCGCATGGCCCTTGACCCAGTGGTAGCGAAGGGTATGGATGCTCTCCAGCCGCAGCAGCTCGTCCCAAAGGTCCGGGTTCAGGGCGGGCTTTTTGTCGCTTTTCACCCAGCCCTTGGCCTTCCAACCCTTAGCCCAGCCCTTGGAAAGGCCGTCGATTACATATTTGGAGTCGCTCCAAAGCTCCACAACGCAAGGCTCCTTCAAGAGAGACAGCGCCCGGATCACGGCGGTCAGTTCCATGCGGTTGTTGGTGGTATCGGCTTCCCCGCCGGAAAGCTCCCGTTTGTGGGCACCGTACATCAAAATGGCTCCCCAGCCGCCGGGTCCGGGATTGCCGGAACAGGCGCCATCGGTATAAATAGTGACTTGTTTCATCTTAAACATCCTTTGAGATTTTTCATGTTATCATACCATGGATTGGGGGATTTCACAAGGAGGTTGTTTTGATCGCACCATAATAGTGCAAAGGGCAGTCCCGGCTTCCGGGACAGGAAACACGGCTTTGCCGTGGGGAATGCACCCCCCATTTTCTTTTTGAAACATCAAAAAGAAAATGCGCCGTGCACGGTGGAAAAGAAAAAATGTCAGGGATGAGTTGACCGGCAAAGCGGTCAACTCACCCAAAACGGGGGCTGGCCGTCACGAACTGCCGACTGAACTTGAAACTCCCCTGCCGGCTGCGCTATACCTGAATCTCAAATCAGTGCGCCGCCGCATCTGCGGGCATGGAGCACAACGGGGTGCAAATAGGACATCCCCTGCTCCTCTTTCCGCTGCCGCTCCTCCGTCCAACTCCGGGAGGGGTTTCCAAAGGGGAGGGGCCTTGCCCTCGTCCCCCGTCCCCTTGGGGGTTGGTTTCCAAAGGCGGGGGGCCAAGGCCCCCGGCCTTTGTGTCGTTTCAAGGGGGTGCGGGGGGAAATCGAAATCCCCCCGCGTTTCTCTTTAGGGGGCCGGGGGGACATTCTCTTTTCAAAAGAGAATATCCCCCTGGCTTCTCCGTACCGAACCGGTACAGTTCCGCCGGGAACCCCGGTAATCTTT
>CDZH01042342.1_pt1 | contig 91944 bp, 83 predicted proteins | sample 557721 | NCBI WGS metagenome assembly CDZH01 (sample SAMEA3182062, study PRJEB8094) | gut metagenome | biome: human; feature: gut; material: Stool; isolation source: human stools | place: Canada | collected 2013-01-14 | reverse complement strand
TTAATAAATCAGAAAACGAACAGCAACAGCAGGTTTTAGTTATGTTAGAAACATCTGTGAACCTTAGCAGGTCGCATTGGTACAAGGAAAAATTCCTTGAAATACTTGACTGCGACGACCGTGAAACCGCCAAAGAAAAAATGCAGGAATGTGCTGACTCTATGCAAAATCGGCTTTCCTGCATACCGCAGACAAAATGAAATATAATAATGATTCTTTCAACACGCGCTAATTCTAAAAGTGCTTGTATAAGCGTTTCATTTTCAAAATTAGCCACTATAATATTTATAACTAATTTATCCAATATCTTTCTGAATTCCAATTTAATCTGTTTTTCCTCAATATATTCGGTAACAGATTCCTTTGTTTGATTACAATCCGTGCCGCATGAGAGGAGTTGCTTCATTAAAAATTCAAAATAATTTTGCATTGTCATACCTCCAAACCAAAATAGTTAAAAGGTAATGCGAATCTCTGATTACATTAAAACAGATTTTTATACGAAACCTTAAGTTTTTCCATAAAAATTGCAAATAATAAAACACACACAGAAAGATTACATAATTTCCGTGTGTGTTTTAAAGTGTTTATTTTCTTGCTATTCTTTTGAAAAGCCTATTTATGTCAAATTTATAGCCTTCCCTCGGCATCCTCTATCTTTCGTTGTTCGGCTTTATTGCAATTTGCGATTTTATTCATTCTTATATATCACCGAATATTGCAGCCTCATACGGTCTGAATGATTCTTAAGCGAACTGCCTGTCAGAATAATTCCCGAGCAACAGCCTTTCCGTTCTACCAATCAGTGTAATCGACGAGAATTGCTCAAAGTTACATATTACGGTTACAGTTTTTCCCTCGTATGTTCTTGTGAAAGCGAAATAATTATCTTCTGGCTTTGATAAAACCTCAAAATCACCGAAAAGTAATTCAGGAGAGCTTTTTCTGAGTGCAATCAACTCTTTATAATACTTAAATACCGATTTGTTCGAAAGCAGATCCCTTTCAAGATTTATTTCATTAAAGTTACTGCTAAGCGGAATCCACGGCTCAGCAGTTGAAAAACCGGCGTATTTGCTGCCGTTCCATGAAAACGGATGTCTTTGATTATCTCGGCTTCCGAAATTTATCATTTCAAGTGCCTTATCTTCACCGTACTGCTCAGAAAAAATCTTATAATAATTCAGACTTTCAACGTCTCTGAAATCATCTATCGAATCATAGTTCGACGAAACAGTACCTATTTCCTGTCCCTGATAAATAAAGGGTATTCCGCGCAAAGTGTAAAACATTGTTGCTATTAAAGTAGCGCTTTCGTAGCGCAGCTTTTGATCGTCTGCGATTCTTGAAATAAAAGGCGGCTGATCGTGATTATCGGTAAATAACGTATAAAGTAAATCGTTATCATAGCAAATCTTTTGCCATTTAATAAGAATATCTCTTACCGACTTAAGACTGTCTTTTTTAGGGACAAATTTGTTTTCTCTGCCGCAATCCATATGATCAAACTGAAAAAGGGTAGAAAGCTCTTTTCTTTCTTCTTTTGCGTGGCGGCATACCTCGTCAATATCTCTCGCCCAGCATTCCCCGACCGTAAACAGCCTTTCCGTTTCGGGACGGCCAAAAAGATCGTTAATATATTTGTGAAGATTAGGACCGAAGCAGTTGTTTCCGTTTTTAAAATCCTTTGAAATCTGATCGATAACATCACACCTGAAACCGTCAACACCAAGATTTGTCCAATAGTCGACTACCTTTTGTATTTCCTTGACAACCTTGGGATTATCCCAATTAAGGTCTGCCTGAGACACCGCGTATGAATGAAGGTAATACTGATTCCTTTCCTTGCAATACTCCCATGCACTTCCCCCGAAAACAGAACCCCAATCATTAACAGGTTCGTCAAACCAATAATAATAATCACTGTACTCGTTGTTTTTTGACTTTTTTGATTCAATAAACCATTTATGCTGTGTAGAGGTATGATTAGGCACTAAATCCATAATGATTTTTATCTCATAGGAATGTGCCTCAGATATCAGCTCCTTTATATCGTCAAGAGTCCCGAATTCGTCCATAATATCGTAATAATCGGAAATATCATATCCGTTATCATCGTTAGGGCTCTTATAGCAAGGGCAAATCCAGATGGCGTTAATGCCTAACTCCTTTAAATATCTGAGCTTTTCAATAATACCGCGAATATCGCCGATACCGTCACCGTTGGAATCATTAAAACTCCGAGGATATATTTGGTAAACTACCATTTGAGCGAAATTTTTATATTTTTCAGAAAGCATACTAATCTCCAATCTGCGCCGAACTAATAAATTAATATATAAAATATTCAGTCTCTGCGCGCTTTTAAAAATACATTAAGAATTGCTCCGCTAAGCTGGACGCGGATCTATTTTCTTATCGGGCATTAAGATTTATTCAGTTCCGAACGAAGCGGAATAGAGATTCCCGCTCCCTTGCAGCTTACAACAACCGCCGCGACCTTTGTGGTAAATAAAACCGCCTGCTCCATCGATTTGCCATCGCCGAGCGCAACGCACATTCCGCGCCTATAAAGCTGTTCCCCCCGCCGCTGTCGTGTCAACCACGGTTATTTTTTGGGCGGGACAGTGCCTCACCTCTGCACGATAAATTTTACAGCCGTGCGGCGGTATAGGCTCTGTAACAAGCTCATCCCGAACCTCAAACATCTTCTCGTCTGTATAAAGCTCACAAAAATCAAGCACACAGCTGCATGAGCTGTTGATACCCGCTGCTACAAACGGGAAAAACCCACTTTTTTCACTGTCAGTCATATTAAACATAGCTACGGCGATATCACCGTTTTCAAGATGGCGCATCCAAACATCTGCCGTCCACCTTATAAGGCTGACACCCTCTCCCGTCAAGGCAGATATCTATCAGTCCCTTATTTTTAAGTATGCTAAGTGTCTTTTCATCTACCATGCGTATATCACAGCCTATCATAAGCGGAGAACCAAACAGACACCACATTGCAAAATGCGTTTTATACTCTTCCTCGGTACATCCACCGAGCCCTACATTGCCTTTGCCGTTCATTCCCACAACCAGCATATCCATATCGTTGAAACAGGATGTCGAATTATACGGAAGCATCTCAATTTGCTGACTGTAGATATCCGATATTGACTGCCAATTGTCAAACACATCCCCGCTCATACGCCAGATATGCGCTCCGGTAGATTTCATCCAGTTTTTGCTTTCATCCGCGCCCCAGTTGCAGGCGCTGAACAGAATATCCCTGCCGCAATTTGCAAGAGCCAACGACATACGCTTATAGCAAAACCATTCAAGATCAGCGACATTATCGACACGCTCTTTTCTTTTTTTAGAACGCATCTTTGCCTTATTTGACTTGTTAGCTTTGCAGGCTTTGTTGTTTGGGTTATGCTGATTAGCATAATCATTCAACTGTTGTTTTGTGTGCGTTTTGCTCGACACTTTCGCTATAACAATCTCCTTTCTCCGCAGGTCTTATAGATAGAACACGCAAAATAATGACCGGCTACCGAGAGCCTTTTTTAAGTCCAGCCGACATTTACAAACAATCCGAATAATGACGGCATTTATTGCGTAGAACCAACCCCTACGGTCGGAGCATAATTTCCGCGGATCTATGTTTGCTCAATTCGGGGAAATCAAGCAAAACCATTATAGCATATAATCGAAGAAATATCAATATATTTGCTAAAAAAAGACCGTAAATTCTTTATATGTAATAAAGAATTTACGGTCAAAATATGTGATTTAATTTTCGATAGTTCAAGTCCAGCATGAGGAGGAGTGTATGAAGCCAATAACAAATTACTTGAGAATTATAGTTTTCGACGGTTCGAGTCTGGGGGAATAAGAAAAACAGCCAATTTTGTGCCCTGTGTTTTAGCTACAAAATTGACTGTAAAAATGGCGAAAACCCTTGATATTTCAAGGGTTTTCGTACTTTGTGCCTTTTCAGGCGATAATTTTGGAGGCACCACCCAGAATCGAACTGGGGATAAGGGCTTTGCAGGCCCCTGCCTTACCGCTTGGCCATGGTGCCGTATTTAATTTCAAAAATATAGGACGCTTAAATTGGTTTTAAGCGTCCTTGGAGCGGATTACGAGGCTCGAACTCGCTACCTCCACCTTGGCAAGGTGGCGCTCTACCAGATGAGCTAAATCCGCATAACCATTTGGTGCCTCCGGTCGGAATCGAACCAACGACACGGGGATTTTCAGTCCCCTGCTCTACCGACTGAGCTACAGAGGCAGATGGGCAAATGGCGACCTGGATGGGGTTCGAACCCACGACCTCTAGCGTGACAGGCTAGCGTTCTAACCAACTGAACTACCAGGCCACAACTGGTGGGAACAACAGGGCTCGAACCTGTGACCCTCTGCTTGTAAGGCAGATGCTCTCCCAGCTGAGCTATGCTCCCATCGTGTGTACCGCCCGGTTTGCTGTGCACTCACCGGCGACAAGCAATATATTATCATAATTGATTTGCTTTGTCAAGACTTTTTTTTATTTTTTATTAATTTTATTATTTTGTCGATTTCGTCCCTTGAAAACTTGTAGCAGGCGCCGCAAAAGCTGCACTTTACTTCAACCTCGGAAAGCTCTTTTGACATCTTTTCAAGCTCTTTTTCTCCGAGAGAAATCAGGGCTTTTTCGGTTCTCTCCCTTGAACAGGGGCATTTATAACCAACCGTTTTGTCTTCAAGCACCTCTATCTCAAAGCCGTCAAGCGCGCCCTTTAATATATCGAGAATATCCTTACCCGAATCAAGCTGTTCCGTAATGGGAGCAAGTTTACTCAGATTTTCTTCGATTTTTGTTATTGTTTCGTTATCGGCGGCAGGAAGCAGTTGTATAATAAATCCGCCGGCTTTTTTAACCGTTAAGTCGGGATTTACTAACACACCGAGGGCGCATACCGTAGGTATCTGCTCGCTTACGGCGTAGTATGATGTAATATCCTCGGCAATTTCTCCCGAGACTATCGGAACAAAGCCGTTATACGGCTCCTTAAGCCCCAAATCCTTCATTACAAAAACATTGCCGTCTGTTCCGACCGCTCCCGAAACATCAAGCTTACCGTTCGGTTTAAGCGGTATTTCAACTATCGGGTTTGCGGCGTAACCGCGCACATTTCCGTAAGAATCAGCCACGGCGGTAAGCGCTCCCGCAGGTCCGCCGCCGTCGATTTTAACGGTAATGCTGTCCTTTTCGCCCTTTAAAAAATTCCCCATCATTGAGGCGGCTGTAAGCAGTCTGCCGAGCGCCGCTGTTACAACGGCGGAGGTTTTATGCACCTGTTCGGCTGCCGCCGCAATATCTGTACTGTCTACGGCTGTCGCCATAACCGCACCGTCGCTTGTTATACATCTTATAAGCTTTCCCATAATTTAAGCTTCCTTTATCCTTTGTGTTATATATACCGTGCGTTCTGTTTTCCCGCAAACAGAGCCGCCCGTTTCTCCGTCAAGCACGGCAAGCGTTTTAAGTCCTGCACGGCCTAATGCGTCTTCGATTTCCTTTTCGGTATATGCCCGTTCCGAAAAATCCTCGCAGGTGCGGCGGTAGACATCGCCCTCTAAAACAAAAAAGTCCAATGCTATATCGGTTACTAAGGTTTCCATATCGGTGCTGTTTTGCCAAACGCAATAAACGCCGTCCTGCTCTATAATAAATGTATTATCCGCAAGTACGGTTTTATGCTTATAAACCGTATTTACATCAAAAACAAAAAGCCTTTCATCCTCAAGAAACAGCGCCACACGCTCTATCGCCTTGCAAAATAAGGAATAATCGGTGATATGGTTCAGGCTGTCAAGACAGCAAACCGCACCGTCAACCGTTCCGTAAAGGTCAAGCTCTTCGGCACGCTGACAAATATAAAACACATCAAGCTTACGCTCTGCTGATTTTCTTTGAGCGACGGTGAGCATTTCCTCCGAAGCGTCAACCCCTATTACCTCTATACCCTTTTTCGCAAATTCGTTTGAAAAACCGCCTGTACCGCAGGCAAGGTCAAGCATAAGCTTAGGTCTTCTGTCGTATTTTTCAAACAGCTTTAAAAGGAATTCCGCACGGCGCGGATAGTCGGCATCTTCCATCAGGCTGTCGTAGACCTCGGCAAAGCAACTGTAACCGCTCATTTATCCTTTAGCCTTTCAAATACCATTTTATACCCGTCGTCTATCGAGCGGCTCACACGGCTTATTGTCGCCGTACTGGCACCCGTTGCGGCTATTATTTCACTGTATACGCATTTATCATTAAGCATTTTCGCCACCATATAGCGCTGCGCTATGGTCTGTATTTCCTTAGGCGTGCATGCGTCCGAAAAAAACTTATAGCACTCTTCCTTATCCTTAAGAGTAAGTATCGCTTCAAAAAGCTTATCGGCGGATTCGTTTTTCTGCATAGCAATCCCTCCAAATCTTTTAACATTTTAACACATCAAACCGCTAAAGTCAATTTAATGAACAAATTACTTGATAAAACCCGTGTAAAATGTTAAAATTCAAGAAAGGGAGCTGTTTAGATGAATACTGTCAAAATACTGCACTGCGCAGATATACATATAGGAGCCAAAGAAAGCTTTTTGGGACCGCTTGCCGCAGGAAGACGGGCGGAAACGCTTATTACATTTGAAAGAATAATTGATTTAGGTGTTAAAAGCTCTGTTGACGCAGTAGTTATAGCCGGAGATTTATTTGATTCCAATAATGTCGAGCAGTCATTTGCAAGCTCGGTGTTAAATAAAATCGCAAGTGTACCGGACTTAAAGGTAATATTTGCCGCAGGCAATCACGACCCGCTAACACAGACCTCACCCTTTAGCTCTGACAAATTGCCCGACAACCTGTTTGTTTTAAAGCCGTATGACGACTGCATAGGCTTTGAGGACTGCGGTTTTCGGATTTACGGCAGATCCTTTGACAGCGTATATATGAAAGGCGAGTCCGATTTTTCATTAAAACCGCCGAAAGACGAAATTATAAACATTATGGTTCTTCACGGCGAATTGAATAACGACCTCGGTGCTTGCTACAATCCCATAACCGAAAACTTTATGAAAAACAGCGGAATGGACTATATAGCCTTAGGTCATGTGCATAAACGCACGGAACCGATACTTTCGGGAAAGACATATTATGCATACAGCGGATGTCCCGAGGGACAGGGCTTTGACGAGTGTGATGAAAAGGGAGTATATATAATAAAGGCAGGAAAAGAAACCTGCGAAGCCGAATTCTGCCCGATTGCCAAAAGACGGCACATCAGGGAAAGCATTGATATAACGGGGCTTGAAACTCCTGCGGAAATAGCCTTATCCGTACTGAAATCATTAGAAGAAAAGTATAAATCTGGATTTTCAGATAATCTTTACCGTATTGAACTTACAGGCACTTCCCCCTTGCCTGATCTGCCCGAAATAACAGCAAGACTTGCGGATAAGGTGTATTTTGTAAAATTAAAGGATCTTACAGAGCCTTACATAAATTATGACGAACTTTCAAAGGAAATCTCGCTTAAAGGTTTGTTTGTTAAAAATATGCTCGGCAAAATCGAAAGCGCGCAGGAAAGCGAGAAGCCGACATTGAAATCGGCGCTGAGGCTTGGACTTAAGGCTTTCACCTCGGAGGTGGCGTTTGATGAAGATTAAAAGCATTTACATATCTGCTTTCGGAGGGCTTAAGGATAAACGCCTTGATTTTTCCGACGGATTTAACATAATTTACGGTGACAATGAAAACGGCAAAAGCACCGTAATGGCATTTATTAAGATGATGTTTTACGGAACCGAGCGCGGATCCGCACAGCTTTCCAAAAATCCCAGAAAAAAATACACCCCGTGGGACGGCTCACCTATGGCAGGCTCGGTGGATTTTGAGCTTGAAAACAAAAATTACCGTATTGAGCGTGAATTTAAAAGCAGTAATTCAACAGACAAGGTTACGGTAACCGATCTTGATTTGGGAGAAAAGACCGCCGCTCCTCCCGATGTGGGACTGCAAATATTCGGTCTTTCCGCCACCGCATTCGAGCGGAGCGTGTTTGTAGGGCAATCGGGAATACCGGAAAACGATTCATCAGCCGAAGGTGAAATTAATTCAAGGCTTTCCAATATGGTGTCCTCCGCCGACGAATCTGTATCGTATGATACGGTTGAAAAACGCATTACAAAGGCAAAGCTTGCGCTTATGTCCAAAAGAGGTCAGGCAGGAGAATACGATAAAAATTTAAAACAGCTCGACCTCCTTTCCGACCGACTGAAAAAAGCTGAACTCATATACGAAGAGCACGAACAATATAAAGAAAATGCCGCCGCCCTTTCTTCACAAATTGAGAGCGGATTAAAAAGAATTTCGGTTATCAAAGCAAAGCTCAAAGAAGAGCAAAACATTAAGGATGCCGAAAAACTTAAAAAACTGCTTGAAACAAAGGCAGAGCTTGACGAGCTTAACCGCTCGCTCAGACTTTCCGACGGCGGACTTATAGACGAACAGTTTGTCAGCAAGTTAAGATTCTGCATTTCAAGGCTTGAAAACATAAAGGTATCGTATGACGCCGCAAACGGCGAAGCGCAGAGACTTAGAGAAAATCTCAGACTTACCGTGTCATCGGACAACAGCACAGCTTCGGAACGCTCCGCAAGACTTGCGGAAGAAGTAAAGACATATGAAAGCGACATAGCCGCTGTCAAAAACGAAATCAAGGAAAACGGCAGTCTTTATAATGAACTTTCGTCCAAAGAATACGAAATAAAGACAAAAAGGAAAGGAATTAATGTTCCGCTTGCGGTAATTTCCCTTTTGCTTTTCTCGTTAACCGCAGTGTTTGTTGTATTGAAGTCTTACATTGTATCCGCTGTTTTTGCGGGTCTTTTCATTCTTTTATTGTGTCTGTCTTTTATATTGCGCCCATATGACAAAAAAGCAATCGAAGAATTCAGTCGGAGATTAAACGAAGTAAAATTAAAATCCGACAGTCTTAAGGAAAAGGAATCGGAATTATTCCGAAAATATACGGCGGCGTCCGCAGGTCTTGAGGCTTTTGGTGCCGCGCTCGGGAACGACAGCGCACTGCTCAAAGCACAGGAAAAACAGCTTGCGGAAAGCGAGGAACGGGCGGAAAATATGCGATTATCGCTTGAAAATGCCGAAAAGGAGCTTAAAGAGCTTTTCTCCCGTTACAAATCCGCAGATAATACCGAAACTATAAAAGAACAGCTTGACGGTCTTGCAAAAAAAGCCGCCTCCCAAAAAGAAATAAAGCAACGGCTCAATTATCTTGCAAAAGATTTGGAAAATATATCTTACGAGGAGGCTCGCCGCAGGCTCGAAGCATTGCCCGAAAATGCAGAAACCGAGGATTTCACCGCACTTAAGGCAGAGCTTGAAAAAATCACGGGTGAGACTGCGGAGCGCAAACAGGCGCTTATAGAAATAGAAACCGAAGACAGAGAAAAACTTAAAAATGCCGAAGAACCCGAAACGCTAAAAAAAGAAATTGCGGACTTAGAGGCAGTTACAAAAAAACAGCTTAACTTTTGCAATGCCGCGGATATTGCGCTTGACACCTTAAAGGACAGCTTTGCCGAAATGCGACGCAGCTACGGCTCCGCCCTTGAAAAAAAAGCGGGCGATATATTCGAAGCGCTTACGGACGGAAGATACAGCGGTATGCAGATTTCAAAGTCGTTTGATATAAATGCTGAGAAAAACGGTATTTTCGGCGGAAAGGAATTGGCTTTTTTAAGCAGCGGAACCATTGATCAGGCTTATTTGAGCCTTAGACTGGCGCTTTCCGAACTGATGTTTGAAAACTCCGAAAGGCTTCCTATCTTCCTTGACGACGCGCTTTCACAGTATGACGATCTTCGCACAAAAACCGCCCTTAAATATCTTAAAGAATATTCGGAAAACGGTCAGATCATAATGTTTACCTGTCACAGATTTGTGACCGACTCTGCCGCCGACACGGGCGCCGTGTGCAAAGATTTTTAGAACACTAAAACAGACCTGAGCCTTTGGCTCAGGTCTGTTTTTCTAAAGCGTTTCAACCTTAATTAAATTTGTATTTCCCGATTTACCGTTTGTAACGCCGCCCGTGATAACGATTTTATCGCCGTTATTAAGGTCAAGCAGTTTCTTAGTCAGCTTTTGGGCGTTATAAAACAGCACATCCGTGGACGGATAATTTTCGCACATACAGGGCTGTACACCCCACGAAAGCGCAAGCTTTCTCCATGTCTTATCGCTTGTTGTAAGACCTACAATGTCAACCGGAGGACGGAATCTTGACACCATTCTTGCGGTCATTCCCGAAAGACTGCATACCGCAATAGCCTTTGCGGCAATATCTATTGACATTCCGCAGGTTGCGTGCGATATAGCATCAACAGTGTTTTTAATTTTAAATTCCGAGGAAAGAAAACGCTTTGAGTAATTGATATTTCTTTCGGTGTTTTCCGCAATCCTCGCCATTGTTTTAACCGCAAGCACAGGATGTTTTCCGGCCGCTGTCTCGCCCGAAAGCATTATTGCGCTTGTTCCGTCATAAACAGCATTGGCAACATCCGAAATTTCCGCACGGGTAGGTCTTGCGTTGTGTATCATAGATTCAAGCATTTCGGTTGCAGTTATAACCCGTTTACCGAGCAGTCTGCACTTTGTAATAATATGCTTTTGTATTGCCGGAAGCTCCTCAAACGGAATTTCAACGCCCATATCGCCTCTGGCTACCATAATTCCATCGCACTCTTGACATATTTCTTCTATATTGTCAACGCCGGTACGGTTTTCAATCTTTGCGATTATATCAATTCCGTCAGCGCCGATTTCCTTTAAATACGCCTTTACATCAAGCAGATCCTGCTTGCACGAAACGAATGAACAAGCAATAAAATCAATATCGTGTTCTATTCCGAATTTAATATCGTTTTTATCCTGTTCGCTTAAATATACCTGTTTTAAGGTCTTATCGGGAAAGCTCATACTTTTCCTGTCGGAAAGCTCGCCGCCCACAAGCACCGTACACATAACATCAGTATCAGTAGTACCGTCAACGCGAAATACCAAAAGACCGTTGTTAAGAAGAATTCTATCTCCCTTTTCAAGGTCGTGCGCCAGTCCCTTGTAATTTACCGCAACCCTCTTTTCATCGCCCTCAATATCATCCGAGGTAAAAGCAAAGGTATCGCCGTCGTTAAGAAAAATCTTTCCGTTTTTAAAGGTTTTTATTCTGTATTCCGGTCCCTTTGTATCAAGCATAATAGGTATCGGAAGTCCCAATTTCTCTCGGACTTTCTTAACTAATTCTATGCGTTGCTCATGCTCTTCGTATGTGCTGTGTGAAAAGTTCATTCTCGCAACATTCATTCCCACTTTGCACATTTCTGTAAGCGTCTTTTCATCAGAACAGGTAGGACCCAATGTACATACTATTTTGGTTTTTCTCATAACTCTTCACCCATTATTTTCTTGTAGTTTTCTTTAATTTCGGTTTCACTGTCCTGCATAGCCTTAAGCGTGTCTGACAAGAGCTTATCAAGCTCCCAATCAAGCAATTCGGCGCCTTTGGTTATAATCTCTCTTGAGCAGCCTGCGGCAAAGCGCTTGTCCTTAAATTTCTTTTTAAGGCTCTTAAGCTCCATATCCGAAACGCTTTTCGATGGGCGCATAAGTGCCGCCGCACCTATAAGTCCCGTAAGCTCATCGGTTGCGAAAAGCACCCTTTCCATTTCGTGCTCGGGCTTTATATCAACCGTTATTTCATAGCCGTGACTGCATACCGCATGGATAAGTTCGTCGCTTGCGCCTATTTCCTTTAAAAGCTCGGGTGCCTTTATGCAATGCTGCTCCGGATATTTTTCAAAATCCACATCATGCAAAAGACCTACTATGCCCCATTGTTCCGCTTCGTCTGCGTATCCGAGTTGCTTTGCAAAATGCTTCATAACCGCCTCGACGGTAAGCGCATGCTGTATATGAAAATTGTTTTGGTTGTATTTGAGGAGCAGCTTCATCGCTGTTTCTCTTGTAATAGCTGTATTCATTTTCGAACTTCTCCCCCATTTTAATTCCTTTTACTATGATACCACATCCCGTGTAAAAAAACAAGTTAAATATAAGTTAAAAAAGCCGCAAATGTCTGACATCTGCGACTTTTTTCAGTATAATTTTCAGCATTCCATTTGCTTACCCAAAAAGGAGGCGGCAACGGAAGCTAACTTTACATCGCTGTCGGTCGGTTTTTGCCCTGCCTCTGATGCCAATACCACCGCACCGCTTACATCGCCCGAAATAACGATAGGCGCCGCAACGGCAATGTTTCGGTCAAGTCCCTCAATAGCCGGAGCGCTGCTGCCTTCACCGAAAACCTCTACACGGCGGTTTTCCATAATATCCTCAACAGCCTGAGTTACACGCCGTTCAACGACTTCTTTTTTCGAAATTCCGGAAGCCGCAATGCAATGGTCGCGGTCGCATATAAGCACCGTCATATCCGTAGCACCGTTAAGCGCGTCCGCATACTGTGTTGCAAAGGACGAAAGCTCGCCTATCGGCGAATATTTTTTAAAGATGACCTCGCCGCCTGAATTTGTGTATATTTCAAGCGGGTCGCCCTCGCGAATACGCATTGTGCGGCGTATTTCCTTAGGAATTACAACCCTGCCGAGATCATCTATTCTTCTAACGATTCCCGTAGCCTTCATATATTAAAATCTCCTTTTTGATTTCGTGTTGTTATTATTTGTAAAGGGATATAATATATTCATTGGCTATTATTTCCTTACTGATTTAAAAAAATAAAACGGTCAAAGCGTTTTATTCAATTCTCATTAAGCTGTTCATAAAGCCTAACTATTTCCGCCCTAATTCCGGAATTTTCCTCAAGCGAAAGCGTCGGGTCTACTGTAAGCATCCGCTCCGCTTCCTTTCCTGCAAGGCGCAAGACTTGCCTGTCGGCAAAAATATCGGCAATTTTCATATCCGGTAATCCGTGTTGCCTGTTGCCGAGAAAATCGCCCGGTCCTCTGAGCTTAAAATCCTCGTCCGCAATCTCGAAACCGTCGCAGCTGTTCTTTATTACATTCAGGCGTTTTTTTGTATCTGCCGAACGGCTGTCGGATATAAGTATGCAGGAGGATTTGTACTCTCCCCGTCCTATTCTGCCGCGCAGCTGATGAAGCTGTGAAAGTCCGAACCGCTCCGCATTTTCGATAAGCATCACCACGGCATTGGGGACATCAATACCTACTTCAATTACGGTGGTTGCGATTAAAAGCTGTATTTTCCCTTCCGAAAAATCACGCATAATACGGTCTTTTTCCTTCGGTTTCATTTTCCCGTGTAAAAGTCCTACGGAATATTCTTTAAAGTCTCCGTTCTTAAGCTTTTCATAGTATTCCTGTGCCGAGGTAATATCAAGCGTTTCGTTTTCCTCCACAAGCGGACAGACTATATAAGCCTGTCTCCCCTCGTCAAGAAATTTTTTGATATAATTGTATATTCTGATTCTGTATGACGAATCAACGCAGTAGGTATCAATTTTTTGTCTGCCTTTCGGGTATTCGTCGATTATACTTATATCAAGGTCGCCGTATATTATAAGGCCGAGGGTTCTCGGTATCGGCGTAGCCGACATAACAAGCGTATGGGGATTGTTTCCTTTGGAGGAAAGCGTACCCCTCTGCTCGACACCAAATCTATGCTGTTCGTCGGTAATAACCAGTCCCAATGACCTAAATTCAACATCACTTGTCAAAAGGGCGTGCGTGCCGACCAGCACATCTGTTTTTCCGTCTTTTAGATCCGCTTTTATCTGTTCCTTTTGCTTTTTTGTCTGCGAGCCTGTAAGAAGCATACAGCTTATTCCGGTATTTCCCATTATACTTAACAGGGTTTTGTAATGCTGTTCAGCAAGTATTTCGGTAGGTGCCATAAGCGCCGACTGAAAACCGTTTGACGCCGAAATATAGCAAAGTGCCGCCGCCACCGCGGTCTTTCCGCTTCCGACATCACCCTGAACAAGCCTATTCATCGCCCTGCCCGACGACATATCCCTTACACATTCTCCGATTACTCTTTCCTGTGCGGCTGTAAGCGTAAACCTGAGTAACTTTTTAAATTCTTCAAGGGTATTATGCTCTACGGTATAGCCCGACAGACTCCTCTTCCTTTTTTTAAGAAACGAAAGTCCCGTTTGCAGAACAAACAGCTCTTCGAAAACAAGGCGTTTTTTTGCCTGACCTAGCGCACTGTCCGATATGGGAAAATGTATATTATTAAGCGCCGAAATATAATCGCAAAGTCCGCACCGTTCCCTTACCGTTTCGGGCAGTGCGTCCGTAAGCGGTATACCGCTTGAAAGCGCCGTTTTAACAAGCCGCTGTATCGATTTTGAGGTCAAGCTGCCCACAGCGCTGTATATCGGCTCTATGCCCATAAAGCTTTCTTCCCGTATTTCGGGCGAGGACATAGTCCGCATTACAAAGCTTCCGCCAACCTTTCCGTAAAACAGGTAGGTACTGCCAAAGTTTAGCCTATCCGCCAAATACTTTTGATTAAAAAGCGTAACGGCAATCCGTCCGCTTTCATCCTCGGCAAAGAATTTAAACAGCGTCATACCCTGACGGATGCGCGCCTTTTCTATTTTTGTGACTATTTTAGCCTTTATACAAACGGCGGTATCAAACGGACATTCGGCAATTAATACGGTATTTTTCCATTCGAGATAATCTCTCGGATAAAAACGCAAAAGGGCACCGACGGTATCGATGCCCTTTTTTTTCAAAAGCTCTGCCCGCTTTTCACCCACGCCCTTTAAAAACTGTATATCGGTGGAAGCTGTCAGCATAAGTCTTCTCCTATCATAGACGGCGTGGCTTTATTCAACCGACAGGATGTAATAATAAATCGGTTGACCGCCGTTAATAACGGTTATTTCGGTCTTTGCGCCGTATTTTTGTCTGATTTGTTCTTCAAGCAGAGCGGCGGAAGCTTCATCAACATCCTCGCCGTAAATTACGGTTATGAACTGGCTTTCCCTTTTCACCATCTGCTTTAAAAGCTTCATAACGCTCTTGTCAACATCATTTTCAACAAAGGAGATCTTTCCGCCGAGCATAGCAAGGATTTCACCCTTTTTGATGTTGTGACCGTCAAAATCGGAATCACGGGCGGCAAATGTCACCTGACCGGTGGCTATCCTTTCGGTTGATTTCTGCATTTCTATCGCATTATCCTCGTCGCCGGTTTCAGGGTCGTACGCCAGCATCGCGGATATGCCCTGAGGTATTGTGCGTGTGTGGATAACGATTACCTTACGGGTGCTTATCGGAATCGTCTGCTCTGCCGCCATTATAATATTTTTATTATTCGGCAATACAAAAACGGTTTCCGCCGGAGTAGTCTCTATCGCTTTAAGAATATCGTCGGTACTCGGGTTCATTGTCTGACCGCCGCTTACAACGGTATCTACGCCGAGATCCTTAAACAATTCCTCGATACCCGAGCCCGCGCAAACAGAAACGAAGCCGACCGGCTTTGTGGGAGCTACGGGAGTATATGTTTCGGAAAGGTCTGCGCTCTTAGCGGGCTTTTTCTGCGCGTTTTCCGCATCGTGCTTAGCCCTTTCGTGCTGATCGCGCATATTTTCTATTTTAAGGTGAACAAGCTGACCGAAGGTAAGCGCATTTTCAATAGCGTTACCCGGATGATCCGTGTGAACATGAACCTTGATTATTTCTTCGTCGTCAACAACAACTACGCAGTCGCCTATTGTTTCAAGATAAGCTCTGAGCTCGGAAGGCTCTTTTTCACATTCTGCGGCACGATTTACAATAAATTCGGTACAATAGGTAAATGTAATCTCTGTTTCAAATTCGCCTGCCGCGTTTCTTGAGGAGTCCTCCTCTTTTTCTTCTGCGCTTTCGGTAACGGCGGATTTAATAATAACTCCGTCCTTAAATACCGACATCATACCTTCAAGTATGGTTACAAAGCCTTTACCGCCTGCGTCCACAACGCCCGCTTTTTTAAGAGCCGGCAAAAGTTCTGGGGTTTCCTCAAGCGCTGTTTTTGCGCCCTCGATAGCGGCGGCGAAAACGCCCATTTCATCCTCTCCGTTTTCAAGAGCCTGTTTTGCGTATTCGCTCGCAACTCTCGAAACGGTTAATATCGTACCCTCGGTCGGCTTCATAACAGCCTTATATGCCGCTTCTACACCGAGCGCAAACGCATTTGAGATATTCTCGGCCGTGGCAAATTCCGCGTCGCCTATTCCCTTTGCAAAGCCTCTGAAAAGCAATGAGGTTATAACGCCCGAATTTCCTCTTGCGCCTCTTAATAAAGCCGAAGCGTTGACAGAAGCAACCTTTCCTGCGGTAGCACCGCTTAATTTTTCAAGTTCTCTTGCCGAATTTGCAAGTGTCATTGACATATTTGTGCCGGTATCGCCGTCGGGCACCGGAAAAACATTAAGGTCATCAATCTGCTTTTTGTTGTTAGCCAGGTTATTTGCGGCAGAAATAATGGCGTCTCTTAAAATATCACCGTTAAACAAAATATACACTCCTTAAGGCAACCGCGGACTATTCCGTTATGCCGTCTATTTTAATAGTTACCTTACTGACGGTAATGCCCGCAGTTTCTTTTACAACATATTTTACCTTTTCGGTAATGCTTGCCGCAATCGCGTTGATATTCATTCCGTAAGTAACCACGATGTGAAGCTCAACCGATATGGCGGAAGCGTTTCCGGTTACCTTAATACCCATATCGGGCTGATATGTTTTTGATATTTTTCCAAATATCTTCTGGCGGTTGCCGCTCGGAACCATTCCGACTACTCCGAAGCAGGAGGTAACCTCGTTCCCGATAAGCTTCGACAGATATGCCGAAGAAATATCTATTTTGCCGAGTCTTGTTTCATAAGCTATCATAAAATATCCTGTCCTTTCCCGGGACCTGCCGATACAGAAGTCCCTAAACTGTAACTATTTGAATTTATATGATTCAATCGAAAAATAAATATCACTTAATGATGAGTTATTTACATTTTCGATATTGTCATTATAGAAAAACACGCCCGTTCGGTAGCACACAGGCACAAGCGGCATTTCCGTTTGAAGTACGGAGGCTATATCACTCACCGTATTCTGACCCGAATAAAAGCCGTTTAAAAGCTCTCCCGAGGACAAATTGATTTGTTCGTCCTGCGAAGCCGAACCTTCACCCGATGCGGCCGAAGCTTCACCGTTTGCCTGAGGCGTCGCTTTTTTTATACCGAATGCCGCGCTTCCGCCCTCAGTAATAAGGCTTGAAATATCCATATTCGGGGTTATCGCAACCTCGGCAAGGCAAAGTTGAAAGTTGCCAGAAGCGAGGCTTGCGGTATAATCCGCAAAGCTTTTTTCGGCAACGCGAATTTTAAAACCGTACTCCGAAAGCTTTGAAGCTATTAGCTTTGCGGCAGTCACTCTTGATATATTTTCGCCGTTTACAAGCAACTCAAAACTGAGACTTCCGCCGGACTGATTTTTGCGCACTCCGGCAGTGTCCACATTATTATAACCTATTTTCTCCAAATTCTCAATAGTTATTTCCCGATTTGTCTGTGTTTCTATGTTCTGAACAGAATTTACAGGTTTCCAAACCGGATTATAAAAGCCTTTTGCCGGAATTGCGTTGTTATAATACCCGTCTCGGCAAATCGTTTTTCTGTCAATTCCAGAGGAGATTGCCTGTCTGAGTTCCTCTTTTCCGAGGTCTCCGTAGGAGCTGTTTACGGCAATGTAAACAAGCCTGTTAAGATTTATGCTGACCTTTTTCCCGCTCATTCTTACGATTTTACCGTCTGAGATATCACTGTAATACATATCTGCGGCGCCGATCTCCACATAATGGCTGACAGATTCGCTGTCGGGAGCATTTATAAGGCGGATCTCCTTTATTGAAAAGTTGCCGCTGCCCGAAAATTTAGGATTTACGGTAAGCTTTGTCATTTCATCATCCGAAACATAGCGGCCCGCGCCGATAGGAGGCTTTTCAACTCCGTCGTCGTTTTTGCGCTTTTCCGAGTCCTTTTTAATAATGGGAAAATCAAGCAGATTTACAAAATACGGGTCCGACTTTGAGATCCTGAATATCACCTTATTACTGCCCGACGCCGTGGCAGAAACTACCTCATAAAGCTTATAGGCATATTCTGTGCTTGAATTTTTAGCGGCATTGTAAGAATAAACAACATCATCTGCCGTGAGCCTGCTTCCGTCCGAAAACTGTGTATCTTTAAGCGTAACTGTGCAGGTTGTCCCATCTGTTTCCGCACTTTGTGCAATACTGTAATACACATTAAAATCATTGTCAAGTTTTATAAGCGGCTCATACATCAGTCTGCAAAGCTGTCGGTTAATATCCGTAGACGCAGTATAAGGGTTAAAGCTGTCCGACGCGGAATAAAGCAAGGTAAGATAATCTCTTCCGCCCGCCGAATGTAAGGCGGAGCCTGTTTCCGATTCAGAGGAGGAGCCACCGCCGCTTTTGTTGCAGCCCGACAATATAATAAAACATAAAGCAAGAATAAACGCAGAAAGCTTTTTAAAATATCTCAATTAAGATTTCCTTTCGTTACTTAATGCAAACAGGCTCGACAGCCACGGTTTTTCCGGTCTTCAAATCAATATTGAAAATACATCCGTTCAAAAACGATTCTCCGCCGGCAAATTCAAACTTTGACATATCGTTGTTTTTTAGGCGGTTGATTATAATTTCACTTTTAACACCCAAAACTGAATTTACGGGTCCCGTCATTCCGAGGTCGGTAATATATCCGGTTCCTCCGGGCAGTATCTGAGCGTCAGCGGTCGCAACATGTGTATGCGTCCCGAAAAAAGCGGATATCCTGCCGTCAAGATAAATTCCCAACGCCCGTTTTTCGCTTGTCGCCTCAGCGTGAAAATCAACCGCTATCACCCTTGCGCCGTCTTTCTTCGCTCTCTCTATAAGACGGTCGGCGGCATCAAACGGCGAATCGGAATTAAGTTTTTCAAGGTATATTCTGCCTATCAGATTTATAACCGCAACCGAAGTATAACCCATGTCCAAAAGGCAGTATCCGCAGCCGTATTCGGTATCGGATAAATTCTGCGGACGGAGTATAAACTTATTTTCGTCAAGGTAATTACAGATTTGTTTTCTTCTTAAGGAATGGTTACCGCCAGTTATAACATCTGCGCCGCAGGCAAACAGCAGGTCGGCGCTTTCGGGAAGTATTCCGTTACCGTCGGCGGAATTTTCGCCGTTGACAACAGCGACATCTATTTTCTTTTCCCTTTTAAGAACGGGAAGACTCTGCTTTATCCTTTCGCACCCGACAGGACCGCATACATCTCCCACAGCAAGCAGCCTCATATAATACCTCAATTTTGTTTTCTGTTATTAAACCCGTTACTCTTAAAGTTATTATACCATAATTGCAAAGACCAAAGGTCTTTTACGGCGTAAGCCGTGCCGTGCCGCAGCACGGTGGCTGTTTTGATACAATGTTTTTATACGAAAATCTCCGATTTTCTTAGCGCAGTATGCGCTTTGGCGGCGTACCACCGCCGCCGGTATAGGCTGACGGGAGTTGAACCCACCACGCCTACAAACAATAATTTTTCACTTTTTCTTGTCTCATCACTTGTAATACGGCAGTATTACTGCGTTCTTCGACTTCGACACTCCAAAAAATTATTTGTTTGTAAGGTCGGAGAGTTTCTCTCAGCCGCTTTTTACTGAAAGGCAAAGAGTGAAATTTGCAGTAAGTCTGTCGCCTTACAAAAATAAACGCAAGCAAGGCGGTAAAAGGCGGTGAGTGAAACCATGATGGGCTCAACCCTCGTCAGCCTAAAGTTATTATACCATATAAATAGATTTTTTCAACATCAATATAATTGACAAAAAGCATTTAAAGGGATAAAATACCGTTAAGGAGTTGATTTAAAATGGTAAAGCATATTATTTTGTGGAAGCTGAAGGACGGTATTTCCGACGCCGAAAAATCGGAAATTAAGAAAAACGCGAAAAACGCCCTTGAAGGCTTAAACGGAAAAATCGACGGACTTTTAAAAATACAATTAAGAACCGAGTCTCTTTCTTCTTCGAATGCGGATATGATGCTGGTCTCATGCTTTGATAACGCCGAGAGCCTTGCGGGCTACCAAAAGCATCCGCTTCACCTTGCGGCGGCTGACAATTTTGTCCGCCCCTTTACAGGTCAGCGTTTGTGTCTTGATTTTGAGGAATAAAAAAACAGCCTTTTCGCAAAGACTGCCGACAGTCAAATGCGGTGCGGATTAAAAATCTGCACCGCATTTATCTTTTAAGACTTAAATATTACATTTCTAAAATAACGGCGGACGGTGTCAGGTTGTTTCAGGCACCTCATAGGATACATCATATTCGCTCCACTGCACTCTGACAGAGGTGCGCGCCCCGCCTGCCGAAATATACGAATTAACCTCACATAAGGACCATAGCTTTGTTGTCGGATCCTGTTGACGGACCTTGATGCTGTGTGTTTCCTGAGATTTACTGTAACCTGTGTCACCCTTTTCGCCTTGTATTCCCTGCTCGCCTTTTTCACCCTACGAACCTTGAATACCGGGCTCGCCCTTTTCTCCTGTGTCACCTTTTTCGCCTTTCGGTCCCTGTACTCCCTGTTCACCTCTCGGTCCCTGACCACCTTTAGGGTTTAGGGACCTCAGGTCCCATCGGTCCGGCAGGCCTGCCCTTCGCCGCTGAATTTTATCCGTTATTCTTCTAATCAGTTGTGGTACAGCTTTTTGGTTTGGTAATTGGGTTCACAGGTCATATTAACGCCCAGCTTTCTGAAAAGCTGTTCATCGACCCGTGCCAATATAACACTTGAATGTGCTTCCGTGCCCTTTAACAGACGGACGGTATCAAGCGCGCTTTTGGCAATATCGCTTGTTGCCGCGCAAATCGAAAGCGCAATAAGCACTTCGTCCGTGTGCAGTCTCGGATTGTGATTGCCCATAATCTCGGTCTTTAATCTTTGTATCGGCTCTATTACGGACGGAGAAATAAGGTCGACATTATCGGGTATTCCGGCAAGCTCCTTAAGCGCATTTAAAAGCATTGCCGCCGAGGGACCGAGCAAACTTGAAGTCTTGCCCGTCACAAGTCTTCCGTCAGGCAGCTCTATTGCCGCCGCAGGCGCACCCGTAAGCTCCGCTTTATTTATTGCCGCCGCAACGACAGGTCTGTCAGCCGAGGAAACTCCCGCCTGATTCATCAAAAGCTCGATTTTTGAAATATCGCTTTGCTCCGCGAGGCCCTGTCTTACGCTTACTGCCGCCGCATAGTATCTTCGTACTATTTCCTGCTTTGCGGCAGCTCTCACGGCATCATCGTCAATAATGCCGTAGCCTGCCATATTGACGCCCATATCCGTAGGGCTCTTATACGGAGATTTGCCGAGTATTCCGTCAAGCATTGCGTTAAGTACGGGAAATATCTCAATATCCCTGTTGTAATTTACTGTGGTTTCTCCGTAGGCTTCGAGATGGAACGGGTCAATCATATTCACATCGTCAAGGTCGGCGGTCGCCGCCTCGTATGCAATGTTTACCGGGTGCTTAAGCGATAAATTCCAGATAGGAAATGTCTCGAATTTTGCGTAGCCTGCTTTAACTCCGTGCTTATGCTCGTGATAAAGCTGGGAAAGGCAGGTTGCCATTTTTCCGCTTCCGGGACCGGGTGCGGTAACAACAATAAGCTTTCTTTCGGTTTTTATGTAATCGTTTTTACCAAATCCGTTTTCGCTTATTATGTACGGTATATTTGAGGGGTAATCCTTTATCGGGTAATGCCTGTACACCTTTACTCCGAGCTTTTTAAGGCGGTTTTCAAACGCTTCCGCGAGCGGCTGACCGGTATAACGGGTGATTACAACGCTTCCCACATAAAGTCCTATACCCCTGAATGCGTCAATAAGCCTTAAAGTATCAAGGTCATAGGTTATGCCGAGGTCTCCCCTGCGCTTGTTTTTTTCTATCGCGTCCGCATTTATCGCAATTACGATTTCCGCGTCGTCCTTAAGCTCCATAAGCATTTTCACCTTTGCGTCAGGCTCAAATCCCGGCAGAACCCTTGCGGCGTGATAGTCGTCAAACAGCTTGCCGCCGAATTCCATATAAAGCTTGCCGCCGAACATTGTTATTCTGTCCCTGATGTTTTTTGATTGCAGTTCAATGTATTTTTTGTTGTCAAATCCGATTTTACTCATTTTTTCTCTCCACAGCTGTAAATTTTTAATACTTCCTCTGCCCTTAGGACAGTCATATCGATAAGCTCCTTAGGCGAAACGACCCTTATTTTATCGCCGTAGCTTATAATCCAAGTGACAAGCGCGTCTGAAAGCGCCGCATCCACCGAAAAACAAAATTCATCCTCGGTAACATTTTTAATAAAAATATTTTCGCCGAACCTGTCCGCCGCTTGCTCTATCACAGACTTTTTACAGCAAAGCGTAACAGTGCAAAGCTTTCCCCCGTACATACTGAAAAGTCCCGATGTGTAATCCGAAACATCAAATCGGTCGCTGTATTTGCTGACAAGCGAAAAATGTCTTGATTTTTCCTTTGTCTGCCGTACCGAATGCATACGGTCAAGCCTTAGATGAATAAGATTATCGTACTTTTCGTAATTTCCTATAACATAATAGTGGTCGTCCTGCCATGTAAGCGCATACGGACTTATTTTCATATGCCGAGACTGCTTTACAAGCTCCCTTTCGGGCGAAAGCACACGGCTTATATAATCGAATTCTATTTTAACACCCGTCTGTATCGCTTCGCTTATGCAATCAATGCTGTAAAAAATCTCTTCGTTTGAGCATTTTGAATTTGCCGAAAAATATACCCGTTTTTCCCGCTTTGCCCGTTGCCCTTCGGACAAAAATCCGTCAAGCTTATTGATAATTCCCGCGGTTTTTGACGCGCTTATAAATTTGGCGGATCTCACGGCGTCGGCAAGCAAATAAACCTCCGGTTCCTCAAACTCTCTCGAGCCTAAGAACCATCCCTTAGGATTGGCGGACTTAATAATGTCATAGCCGTATTCCTCAAGCGCGGCTATATCCGAGTATACGGATTTTCTTTCTGCCGTAATTCCGTAATTTTCAAGTTCCTTACATATCACCGCAGCGGTTATGGGGTGGGCTTCGTCGCTTTTTCTTCTGAGTATATCCAAAATATAAAGCGGCTTCAGCCTATGTCCGTATTTTTTTGCCATTCGGAAACCTTCTCCTTAAATTCCTCATATGAAAACATCCCGTTAAGCAGATCAAGCATTGCGGATGAAGAAATGCCCCAAGGAAGCTCAAGATAGCTTAAAAAGCTTTTTCGGTTTTTACTGCTGTTTGCTCCGCCCGAAAGTCCTGCCGAAAACATATCGCATTTCGTTATTTTTCTCCTGTTTTCAGTCTTCTGCGTTCCCACATTACTCCGTTTTAGCGCTTCCTCGATTATTTCGGGGCTCATCCCCTCTACTCCGAGTATCCCCTCGGCGGAAGGCTTGTTTTTGCGCCTTTCCTTGCCGCAAAGACACGGGACATATACATTTGTTATTTCGGCGCCCGCCGCTATTTTTTTAATATAAGCTCTTATAACTGCGCCTGCCGAATCCGAATCGGTCATTACAATAATTCCGTTTTTTTTCGCTAAATTTCTTATTATGTCCCGTTTTTCACTGTCCTTAAAAATTCCGAAGCCGTTTGTTGGGATTATAACGGCGTCAATTACATTTTCAAGGGCAATCTTGTCGTATTTTCCCTCAACAATGACCGCCTGTTTAAGCCTTATCAACCGTTTCACCCTTTGCAACAATGTATATAAGCCTTATTATAAGCTGTTCAAGCACAAGTCTCGGATCCGCACCGTTTGATTTAAGCGCTTTGTCAGCCTTAATCAGGGCACTGAAGCTGAGCGAAAGCCTGCCGAAATCCATTTTTGAAAGATTTTGCGCCGCCCTGTCAAGCAAAAACTCTCTCCCCTTATATCCGAACGCTGCGCTTATTTCCGCATTTGTCATACCTGATTTTTTAAGAACATAAGCTCTATACATATCCACATAAACAGACGACACGGTGTAAAGTATCATCATAGGTTCAAATCGCATAAAGAACAATTCATCAAGAAGCGTCAGGGCTTGACCGGAATTTTTTGCGAAGATAAATTTTGAAAGATTGTAAACGGACGCCTCGGGAGTTTTTATGCTTACAGCTTCCACGGTTTCCTTTGTAATAATGCCGTTTGGCATATAAGCGCACAGCTTGTCAAGCTCGTTTCTTAATATTGCAATATCGTCGCCTGCCGTTTCCACAAGATACTTAGCGGCGGCGGTCTCCATTTTGCAGTTCCGCTTTGCCGCCCCGTCCGTCAGCATTTTAACAAGCTCAGGTGTTCTTCGGTGGTTCAGCAAAACCGCCGCACCGCCGCCCTTTTCGGCACTTTGCATAAGCTTTTTGAATTTTGTGCTTTTCTTAACATCGGTCTCAAGGCTGTCAAACCATATTATAAGCACGGAAGTATCCGATGTTTCTTCTGCCAGCTTTAATAATCTGTCAAAGTTTTCTTTGGAGCAATGTTCAATATCGTAGTCGCATAAAAGCGCACATTTTCTGTCCGCCATCATAGGCAGCTGTGAAAGCGAGTCATAAACATCCTGTAAATTACATTCCGCCCCGAAACGCTGGAAATTAAAAACATCATCCTTATCGGTAACAATATTTATTATTTTATTTACATAAAGTTGTTTTAAATATCCGTCGTCCCCCGTTATAATATAAACGGGAAGTATTTTTTTGGCTTTAAGCTGAGCTTTAAGCGCATCCTCGTATATTATCGCCATATAAGCCTGCCCCCGCCTTCACGAATTATTTTATTGTTAATTTTTTTAAGCCTTACATTATCAGAATGTTTTTTACAGGCAAACAAAATTGCAGTAACGGTAAAAAGCAACGCTACCGACATAGGTAAGGCGCCGTTACCCAATTCCAGCACCGAATATTTAAGCGAGCCGAAATATTCTATAACAGCGTTTATATAGTGAGCTGCCACTCCGGCGAAAAACAGAACGCCCCTGCCCGCAAGCGGAAAGACCGCATAAATAACAAGTCCTGCGGCGGTAAGCACAAGCGCCGCCGTGACCGCATCGGATATGAGCAAATTTGTTATAACCGAAACCGTTGATATATACCCGAAACAGTAAACGGTTACGGGAAGTGTAAATAAAAGAGCCGAAAGTGTTACGGTGCACGATGAAAACAAACCTCTTATAAGTCCGTTTTTGATTACATTATGCTTAATTACCGCATTATTTACCGGTGATGCCGCCGCAACTATTCCCAGTGTTGAGAGTGCTGAAAGCTGAAATGAAATGCTGAACACCGTGAACGGAGAGAATATGTATATTAAAGAAACGGCGCCTCCGAGCGTGTTTTCCGGGGTGTTATCCCGTTTAAGGGCAAGTCCGACCGCATATATCACATAGCAAAATCCAGCCCTTAGAATTGATTTTGTAAAACCGCACAGAGCCGACATTCCGAGAACGGTGAGAATAACCGCGAAACACTTTATGTACGCATTGTAAAAAATCTTTTCACATAACCCCGCGGTAAGCGAAACGATGATTGCGAGGTGCATACCCGAAACCACCATAACATGGCTTACTCCCGCAGACTTGATACAGCCGTAAAAATCGTCAGAAATGTAGGATTTATCACCGTAAGCCACGGCTGTAAGAGTTGCGGCTTCGCGGTAGCCCACATTTGCGAACAAGGTCTTTGAAATATAAAGCCGCAGCTTGTGAACCGCCGCTAACGCCCCGTCCCCCTGCTTTTTAATAACGGTTATTTTATCGGCGCTTCCTGTAATGTATATCTTATCCGCATAATCGCTTTTAAGATACTTGTCCTTAACCGCTTTAAGCTCCAATTCGGCAACTACAATATCGCCGCATTCAAAACCTGCATTATTCGTAAAAACAGCGATTTTAGTATTCTTTTTAAGACCGTCGCATTTCTTTGTTTTAAGTTCGGTATAATAATATGATCCGTGTCCTTCCGGCTCCGACTCAACCGTAAAGCTTCCGCTTACCGTACTTCCGGAAAGCGATGATATTTTTTGCGCCGATGAATCCTTAATTATAACGCTGACACTTATTGTAAAAAGAACCGCAACTACAAACAAAAACACCGGCTTTACCCTTTTGATTTTCAAAAAGAAGAACAGAAGAATAAATCCCAGTGCGATAAAAAACTCAGCAATTTGAGAATAGTATCCTATAACGCAGAGGAAACTGCCCAAAATACCGCATAGAAGCATAGGTCTTTTTTTAAGGTACTTAAGCATACTGTTTCCTCCGTTCTGTAATTTTAGGGTTTTTAAGATTTAATTTAAGAAAAATGATATTTTTCTTGACATACGGCTGTAAAATTAATATAATAATTTTTGCAGTCCGCAATTCGGAGACGTATCGAAGTGGTCATAACGGACATGACTCGAAATCATGATGCCCCTTGAGGGACGAGGGTTCGAATCCCTCCGTCTCCGCCAAAAATCCCTTGAACGCAGGTTCAGGGGATTTTTATTTTGCAAGGAATAATCCTTATTTTTAAGAATTGCAAGCATTCGGTTTTTCTCAAAATTTCATCGCATATTTTGTATGCGTTCGGTTTTTTGGCTGTGCTTCCGCCGTTTAAGCTTTACCGTTATTCTGTCCGTCGGTGCCGTCGTAACGGTAAATTCAACAAGCGGCGGCGATTTTAATTTCCGCTGCGTTTAAAATATACGATGAATTCCGTACCGTTGAAAAAACTGTTAACTGAGCAGAAGCTCTTTCCAAGCTGAACAGAGCCGTTTGTTTCATGCGCTGATTTTGCGGTGCTGCCGAAATCATTGAAATCCCCACCGTAATTGCAGCAAACCTTTTATATTATAACACAGTAAATACGCTTATGTCTACAAAAATCACAATTATCCGGAAAAAATAAAAAACCCACACCAAGGTGTGGGTTTTTATGGTGACCCGGACGGGATTCGAACCCGTGTTACCGCCGTGAAAGGGCGGTGTCTTAGGCCTCTTGACCACCGGGCCGGTGGTGGCTGTAATTGGATTTGAACCAATGACACTGCGGGTATGAACCGCATGCTCTAGCCAACTGAGCTATACAGCCGTGTCAAACAAGACCAGTATATTATATCGTTAAGACAGGCTTTTGTCAATACCCAAATTTCAAAATATTTCATTTTTTGCTTTTACCGGTCTTGACAATCGGTAAATATAGGTTATAATATAATAAACTGTCTCATTTGAGACAAATTAAGGAGCATTATGTCGGTATTTGATAATCTGTTTCTCTTAAACGGTCTGTCCTCTGACGATAAAGAAGCAATAATATCTTTGTTTGATGAGACAATAATATTCAAGAAGGGCGAGCTTATTTATTCTGGCGACTCATTTTTGCGCGCAATAGCGATTATAGTAACGGGCAAAGCCGTGGCGGTCACAAATAATGAACGAAGGCTTGTTATGAAAGAACTGTCCGCAGGCAGCTGCTTCGGTGCTGCGGCGGTTTTCGGTCACAACAAATCGTATGTAAGTTCTGTAACCGCACAGTCCGATACCGAGATCTGCTTTATAAAAGAGTCGGTTTTAACCGAAATTTTTAAGAAGTACCCTCAGACTGCGGTAAACTATATTACATTTTTATCAGACAGAATAAGGTTCCTTAATAATAAGCTAAGCGTAATTTCAGGTTCCGACGCCGATGATACGGTTTTAAAATACCTGACCTCGTTATCGGACAGCAATGGTTACGCCGCAATTCCCGTAAGTATGACTATGCTTGCTAAAATGTTGGGTTTAGGGCGCGCCAGTCTCTACCGAAGCCTTGACGCACTTGAGCAATCCGGAAATATAATAAGGGAAAATAACAGAATAAAGGTGATAAAAAAATGAAAAAACTACTAAGCGCAATCCTCGCCGCAGCACTTATGCTCTCGCTTTCAGCCTGCGGAAACGCAAAAACCGAAAGCGACAAGTCGTCTGAGCCGTCGCCGTCCTCCGTTTCGTCTACCTCGTCGAAGCTTGACACGGTATGCAATGTATACGGTCTTAACGGTCCTACCGGTATAGGTCTCGCTCCCCTTATGAAAAAAGCAGAGGATAAAACCGGCAGACTTAATTATAATATAGCCACCGTCGGAAGCAATGATGAAATTGTCGCAAAACTGACAAACGGTGAAGCGGACATTGCCGCTGTTGCCACAAACCTTGCTTCCACACTTTATAAAAAGACAAACGGCGGTATATCTGTCCTTGCCGCAAACACCTTAGGCGTTCTCTGCCTTGTTACAAAGGGCGAGGAAATAGCCGAGATAAAAGACCTCAAGGGTAAAACAGTATACGCGACAGGTCAAGGCGCAAACCCGGAATATATAATTAACTTTATTTTCGAGAAGAACGGTCTTAAGGCAGGCGAGGATGTCACGATAAACTTTGTCGCACAGCCGACCGAGCTTGTAGCCGCATTTGCCCAGAATGAAAACATTATTGCCGTTGCCCCCCAGCCGGTAGCAACTACCCTTACGGTCAAGGATCAAAACGCAAAAATCGCCCTTGATATGAACAAAGAATGGGATAAGGTAAGTGATACCAAGCTTGTTATGGGCTGTATTGTCGCACGCAATGAGTATATACAGAATAACCCAGAGGCTGTTAAAATATTCCTTGAAGAATACAAAGACTCCGTTGATTCGGTAAACAGCGACACAGACACTGCCGCCGCCCTTTGCGAAAAATACGGCATAGTAGCATCCGCCGCAATAGCGAAGAAAGCTATACCGCTTTGCAATATTGTATATGAGGATTCTTCAAAGCTTAAAACAGACCTTTCCGCATATCTTAAATTCCTCTTTGAAGCTAATCCCAAGAGTGTAGGCGGAGCCTTACCTGATGATAACTTCTACTATGAAGCGAAATAATATTAAAAAGATTTTAAAGTGGACTGCCGTAGCGCTTTTGTGGCTTGCGGTATGGCAGTTCGCCGCTGCCGCTGCGAATAAGGAAATACTTGTTCCCTATCCGTATGCGGTTTTCTTGACCTTAAAAGAGCTTTGCATAACCAAGGATTTCTGGGTTGCGGTTCTGTATTCAATGCTGCGCATAACCTCAGGATATTTGTCCGGGATTGCGGTCGGTGCGGCAGGCGCCGTGCTCTCCGCAAAATTTTCGGTTTTCAAAGCCGTGTTTTCTCCGATTTTACATATTGTGCGTGCGGTTCCCGTGGCGTCCTTTATAATTCTCGCCCTCGTTTGGATAAAAAGCGCGTATCTTGCCGTCTTCATTTCTTTTCTTATGGTTACCCCGATGATATGGTCAAGCGTCCAAAGCGGTATAGAGAGTATTGATAAAAGATACCTTGAAATGGCTCATATTTTTAAAATCGGTCCTGTAAAGACCTTTTTTCAGGTAAAGCTTCCGTTTTTAATGCCGTCATTTGTTGCCGCCTGTGCAAATGCGCTCGGCTTTGCGTGGAAATCGGGCATTGCGGCAGAGGTTATCTGCCGACCGTCAAATTCGATAGGCAGGCTTCTGCAGGACGCCAAACTGTACCTTGAAACCCCTACCGTGTTTGCTCTTACCGCCGTTGTAGTACTCTTATCATTGATACTTGAAATTATAATTAAAAAGCTTGCGGGGAGGTATTTAAATGATAAGCTTAAATAATGTCTCATTTGCTTACAAAGAAAAACCCGTATTTGAAAACCTCTCCCTGCAGCTTGAAAACGGCAGTAAAATCTGCTTTTTTGCGGAAAGCGGAAAGGGCAAGACAACGCTTTTGAGAATTATTATGGGACTTGAAAAGCCGCAAAGCGGAACGGTGGGTACATACGGAGAAGTATTTTCCGCCGTATTTCAGGAAAACCGTTTACTTCCCTTTAAAACCGTTTTGAATAACATCACGCTTATAGGCGCCGCAAAGGATACCGCACTTTATCATCTCAGTGCTTTGGGACTCGGAGACGCCGTAAACAAATATCCGAGCGAGCTTTCGGGTGGAATGTTAAGACGGGCGGCGCTTGCCCGTGCGCTGAGCGCAGAATACACGGCACTTATACTTGACGAGCCTTTTTCGGGGCTTGACAGCGGCAATATTAAAACCGCAGCAGATCATATATTAAAAAGCGTGGGAAAGCGCACGATAATAGCAGTTACACATTCGGAATATGAAGCCGAAACTCTCGCCGCAAAAATTATAAGAATATGAAATAACGCCCGACCTTACGGCCGGGCGTTATTTCATATAAATTCAAGCATTATCGGTATCAAAATAAATATTTGAAGAAAGGATATAGAAACCGAATTTTGAATCACTGCTCTTTACAAACATCGTAACGGCTTTTCCTTTTTCTTCATCGGAATCGTGACCGATTACGGTAACATCGGTAGTAACCGTGTAGGTTCCGTCCTCATTTTCGGTAATTGCGGCATTACTGTGTGAGAACACCGAAAAACCGCGGGGTACTATATAAACAAATTCGTCCTTGTGCGGAAAATCCGTATTGAACACGGAAAAATCGTCAATTTCTATTCCGTACATATCAAGAAGATAATCTTTAATGTAATTCTCGGCAATATAGGAGTCATCCTTATCATCACGCAAATTAAGGCGCGCCAACACCGCACAATTCACAAGGTCTTCAGCCGACTCAAATGCTGTATTGTAAGCAAAATTGTGATTGAGCATATTAAGAAATCTTGCTTTTAAGACTTCGTTTGCGTCATAAGATGCTGACTTGACAGGAGCTTCACTCCCCTTTGCGGAGGGTCTTACCGAAAGCACGGAAAATGAAAGCAACATAACCAAAACCATTGCCAAACAATTTAAAAACCGTTTTTTCACTTTCATCGCCTCCGTATCTGATTATATTATACACAAGCCGCCGCAAAAATGCAGGAACAATTCGGTTACAAATGATTTCAACTTTGTTACTGTTACAGTATTTTCATTACAAATTGTTATTTTTTTGTTGCGAAAGCTACAAAAATATTTGATATTCGCCTGATTATGACATTTGAATATATTTAATTTAACATTTTTATAATTATTGGTTGTATTTGCTAATGATATATGCTATAATAGGTTTATAATCATTATTCGTGCTGAAAATCAGGCGATTTTTTTCAAAGGAGTGCATCACATTGAAACAATACCCTCTTAATATGACCTGTAACATAGCCGTTTTGGGACACGGAGGTTCCGGAAAGACCACACTTGCAGACGCAATTTTGTGTTACGGAAAGGCTATTGACCATATAGGAAAGACATCCGACGGAACTGCGGTAATGGATTTTGACCCCGAGGAAAAAAAGCGCAAGGTATCCGTTTCAACATCTGTCTATGCGCTTGAAATAAACGGAAAAAAGCTTAACATAGCGGACGCTCCCGGTCTTTTCGATTTCGCCGGCGGAGTAAGCGAGGCGCTCGCCTCTGCCGATTCGGCGCTTATAGCAATATCTGGCAAATCGGGTCTTACCTCGGGCGCAAAGCAAAGCTTCTTAAAAGCCAGAGGGCTTGGCAAAGCAGTAGCGTTTTTTGTAGGAAAGCTTGATTCGTCGCATGCTCATTTTTATCGGGTAATATCGGCGCTTGTCGGAAATTACGGCGCGGTAATATGCCCCGTGGTTGTTCCCTATCTTGAAAACGACGAAGTGAAATCCTACATAAATCTTATCGAGAATAAGGCATATTCCTGTGACGGCTTTAACGCGAAAGAAATGCGTATGCCCGTAAGCAATGAAATAGACGAAATGCGGAATATGCTGCTTGAAGCAGTTGCGACTGCGGACGATTCGCTTATGGAAAAATACTTTTCCGGAGAGGAATTTACACCCGATGAAATAAAAGCGGGTCTTAAAAGGGGTATAGCGGGCGGCGATATTTGCCCTGTTTTCTGCGGTATACAGCAGACAGGCGCCGCTGTTCCTATGATGACCGATATTTTGCTTGAAACTATGCCAACCTGCGAAGATTCCTCTTATACGCTTGAAGACGGAACAACCTGTAAATTTGATGAAAACGGAGAGAATGCGCTATTCGTTTTCAAGACCATAGCCGACCCGTTTGTAGGCAAGCTTTCTTATTTCAGAGCGGTGTCGGGCAAAATAACAAACGACACAAAGCTTATAAACAATCGCACGGGCAACGAAGAACGGCTTGCAAAAATTATGTGGCTTAAGGGCGGAAAGCAGGAGGACGCAGATGTTATCAAGGCAGGAGACATCGGCTCCGTTTCAAAGCTCGGAAATGTGCTTACAGGCGATACACTGTCCGCAACAGGTAAGGTAAAGGTGAAACCGGTAGACTTCCCTGCTCCCTGCATTTCATCGGCTGTGTATCCGAAGACAAAGGGCGACGAGGAAAAAATTACCGCCGCATTCAGCCGCCTTGCGGAAGAAGACCCGACAATAGCCGTATTCAACGACCCCGACACTCACGAACAGATACTTTCCGCCCTCGGCGAACAGCACATAGATGTAATAGTATCACGTCTTAAATCAAAATTCGGCGCTGAGGTCGAGCTTAAAACACCAAAGATAGCCTACCGTGAAACAATACGCAAGCCCGTAAAGATACAGGGCAGACATAAAAAGCAGTCGGGCGGTCACGGTCAGTTCGGCGATGTTTGGATAGAGTTTGAGCCCTGCGAGTCCGATGAATTGGTATTTGAAGAAAAGGTATTCGGCGGTGCGGTACCCAAGAACTTCTTCCCCGCTGTTGAAAAGGGTCTCAGAGAAAGCACTGCAAAGGGCGTTTTGGCAGGCTACCCGATGGTGGGAATTAAGGCGACTCTTGTAGACGGCTCTTATCACCCGGTAGATTCCTCCGAAATGGCGTTTAAAACCGCCGCGTCAATAGCTTTCAGAGAGGGTATACCGCAGGCATCCCCCGTTTTGCTTGAGCCTATCGGCACTCTTAAAGTAACCGTTCCCGATGAAATGCTAGGCGATGTTATAGGCGATATTAACAAGCGCAGAGGCCGCATTATAGGAATGAATCCGGCGGAAAACAAAATGCAGGAAATAATCGGTGAGGTTCCGCTTTCCGAAATGTCCGATTTTGCAACCGCTATGCGTTCAATCACACAGGGCACGGCATCGTTTACGATTACGCCTACAAGGTATGAGGAGGTACCGGCGGCAATAGCGCAAAAAATAATAGACGCCGCAAAGCAGTAAACTCAAAAAAACCGTCGGAATTTTTCCGACGGTTTTTCTTATTCTTTCACATATTCGGCAATGTCGGACAGCTTACATTCAAGCGCCTCGCAAAGCTTATTTAAGGTCTTTGTTTCAATATTTTCATTGGCTTTAAGCCTGCGTACGGTTTTGCTGTCTATTACGAAGAACTCACGAAGCTTATATGTGGTAAAGCCCTTATTCTTCATAGTTATCCATAATTTATCGTATACTATCATATTGTTTCACTTCCGCACAAAAATATCAGATATATAATAGCATTACTCCCCCGTTTTTTCGAGCTCTGTAATACCGTCGGCAATTTTTGCGAAAACCTCCCCGCAGGTCTCGCTCTGCTCGGAAATATTTTCCGAAAAAACCACTACCGTGTATTTGGGACTTTCCGCGGGGAAAAATCCGCAAAACCATCCCTCGCATATTTCCGTTCCGTTTTGAAATTTTCCCGTCTGCGCCGTAGCGGTTTTACCGGCGGCGCTTACCGTCATTGGTTTTGCGGAGGTTCCCGTTCCCTCTTCAATTACCGACAACAGATATTTTCTTATCCGTTCTGCCGTTTCTTTCTTCATTACCCTTGTTCTGCCGCCGTTTTTATACGGAGTATATGAGCCGTCCTTGACTGTCCCCTCAACTGCCGATGGCTCGTTATAGGCTCCGTCCGAAGCAACCGCGCAATAAAGATTAAGCATAGAAACAGGACTTGTTAAAAGCTCGCCCTGCCCTATACTGAAATTCGCAAGGTATGCGATATTGGAAAGCGATTCCCGTTTAGGCATACTGCCTGCGGAAGCAGAGAGTCCGTCGCATATGTCCGTTGCTCTGCCGAAACCTAGCGCCGAAGCGGTATTATATAATTTTTCACCGCCTATTAAAAAAGCAAAGTTATAAAAGTAGGTGTTACAGGAATTTGCCAGTCCGCTTTCAAGGGTCATAAGACCGTGTCCGTCTCTTTTGTGGCATTTAAAGGTTCTGTCAACGATTTCACAGCCGCCCGTGCAGGTATAAGAAAAATTACCTTTGCCGGATTCAATACCTGCCGCCGCTATACACGGCTTAAATACGGAGCCTACATTATACGCCGCAAGCGCGCGGTTTAAAAGCGGAGAATCCTCCGAACTTAAATATTCGGCTACATTCGTGCAGTCATAATAAGGCATACTTACCATAGCCCTGATTTTGGAATTTTCGGAATCCGCAATTACAACAGCACCTTTTTTAATAGACAAGGCGGCGTTTTCCGCTATTTGTTGAATATTAATGTCTATCGTTGAAACCACTCCGCCTGCCGTAACGGATGTATCGTTTTCGATTTCGGCACCTGCGCCCTCAAGTATATCGCCATTGCCGCTTTTTGAAAAAACAAACGCCGCCTCGCTGTCCGAATATAAAAGCTCGTCATACGCCTTTTCAAGACCGGTTACGCCGTGCGAGTCGGAATCCGTGTATCCCACAAGATGCACCGCAGGTGTTTCAGATGAATTATGAATATAAACCTCGGTGCAGTAAATATCGTCGCAATCTATTTTTTCGGGCACTTCACAAAGAACAGGCTTGCCTGCTTTAAGTCTTTCAAGCACACTGTCAAGCGCTTCACCCGATAAAACTCCGCTTATTGCCGTGACCGCACGGGGTGTGGGTGAAACAGCGGCAATTATTTTAGTCTCGGCGTTTGTTAAGGGTACCATATTTCTGTCGTAAATTGTTCCCCGCAGATCCGCCGCTTTTAATCTGTAACTGCACTGCTTTAGCTGTACAAGCGAATAATCCGAGGTTGCGGCAACGGCGACTCTTAAAATACAGGTAAAAAAGAAAACCGTAACCGTTAAAAAACAAATAACCGTCCTTTTGGCGAAAACCCTTTCAAAGCATAACGATTTCAAAATAACACCGCCTCCCGTTAAAATTATTAACGGGAGGCGGCCTTTTTAAACCTGATTTTTCATACTGTTAAGTCTGGGTACAGCTTTACCCGAAAGCAATATTACGGCAAATGTGTTTACGCAAAGCATAATGCCGTTAAAGAAAGCCGAAAGCCGCCAGGCAGTGTCCGCATTGCAAAGAGCGCCGAAAACGCAAATAAGGGGATAAATTAAAATAAATAATTTTTTGCCCGGCTTTTTAAATATATATTCACAGCAAACAGTACCGTAATATCCCCAGCCTATAACGCTTGAAATTCCGAAAAGACACATCATAACCGCAAGCAGTACACCGCTCCCGTGACCGAAGGTGCTTAATAGCGACTCCTTTACAAGTTCGATCGATGCGGTTTTCCCGTACTCGATATATGTACCCGAGCAAAGCACCGTAAGCGCGGTAAGCGTGCATATTACCACAGTATCCGTAAATACTTCAAAAATTCCGTAAAGTCCCTGCTTTACACCGTCGGTATGCTGTGAAGCGGCATGCGCCATAGCGGATGTTCCGAGTCCCGCTTCGTTTGAAAACACACCCTTTGAGGCGCCGTTTACAAGAGCCGCGGTAAACGAGCCTATCACACCGCCTGTCACGGCTGACGGTCGGAATGCCCCCTCAAATATCATTTTAAAAACAATGGGCAAAACGGTTATATTTTTTATTATGATAAAGGAGCTCATAACAATGTAAAGTGCCGCCATAAGCGGTACTATTTTTTCGGTAAAAAGTCCTATCCTCGCGGCTCCCCCCGTTATTACGGCAAATGTAATTACGGCAAAAGCAATTCCGCCGGCAAGCCGTATCGGAAAACTGCCGCCTACTGAGGCTACCGCGGCATTGGTCTGTGTAATATTTCCGCTTGAAAAAACCGCAAAAATTCCCGTAAAGGCAAAAACCGAGGCTAAGGGCTTAAACGCGGACGGCAAACCGTTTTTTATGTAATACATAGGACCGCCGATAAACGAATTGCCCTGCTTTTCCCTGTAATCAAGCGAAAGCACTATTTCCGCGACCTTAATTATCATTCCCGCAAAGGCGCTTACCCACATCCAAAAAATTGCGCCTGCGCCCCCTAATGAGAGCGCTCCCGCAACGCCGGCAATGTTACCCGTGCCCACGGTCGCGGAAAGCGCCGTACAAGCCGCCTGAAACGGACTTACCCCGTCACCGCCCCTTTTTTTAAAAATGCCGCCGAGTGCGTATTTAATTGAACAGGGCAAATATTTAAACTGAAAAAAATCTGTTTTAACGGTATAATATATTCCTGCAATAATCAAAAAAACAAAGGGAAGCATCCCCGATATTAACGATTCCGCAAAAGAAAAAAAGTCCCTCATAATATGCCTCCCTTTAAGTAAAGCATATTATGAGGGAATCTGAATTATTCTCGTTTGCCTAATGTTTACTTGTCCCAACAGTTTACGGCGACTGCCCTGCTTCTGACCTCATTTTTCATTTTTTCAAAATCCGGAGTAATGTTGTTTTTTTCCTTGAATAAGTTTTTAAATAAAATATAGGCAAATACCGCGTCAAGAAGTAATATTATGAGTAAAAGATCTTTTTTAAAAGTCGGGGTTTTAAAAATAACATAAAAAATCGAAACTGTAATCATCATCAAGGTTTGTAAAATTGCAAAAACAAGTGAAGAAACAAAACCGCCCTTTTCCTCAACCGCGCACATATCTATATAGGTCTTGCCGTTTCGGCTTACCGCTTCTGCCCTTACATAGCTTGAGCGCGAAAACGAAAGCGAAGACCTGCCGACAGGAGTCGTAACAAGAATTTTACCCTTTTTATCACAGTAAAACTCAAGCTTTCTATCAGTGCTGTCGCTTTCACGGCATACGCCGTTCATTTGCATAAGGCGTTCGATTGTTTCGGGTAAATCAGCGGATATTTCTATTGTTTCCGTATCAATTACTCTTTCGCCGCGTCTCAGTTTCATATGAAGCTCCGAAAAATTTATTTTGAATATTCTGCTTCTATTTTAATATCGGGGTCAGCGGTGCAATTAATTGCTTTTATGCTGCCCTCACCGCTGTCGACGATAATATCGACAACTCGGTTTTCAATATTTTTGCGTATAACATTACGCAGTTCCCTTGCGCCTTTTTTGCCGTTGCCGCATTTTTCGGCGAGAAGACGGCACACAGCTTCATCATACGAAAAATCAATAAGCTTTTCGGCAAGCGAAGCCTTTAATTCGTCAAGCATAAGCGCGGCAATTTTGCAAAGTGATTCGGGCGAAAGCGGTGAAAATACCACAATTTCATCCACACGGGCAAGAAACTCCGGCCGCAGGAAGCCCTCCAGCGCCTTAAGCGCCTTTTCTTTTGAAGCGTCCGCCTGCGTTTTGCCGAAACCGAGCAGATTTTCGGTGCGTTCGCTTCCGGCATTCGAAGTCATAACGATTATTGTATTTTCAAAATTTACCGTTCTTCCCTGGGCGTCGGTAATTCTGCCATCGTCAAGTATTTGCAAAAGCACATTAAGCACATCGGGATGCGCTTTTTCTATCTCGTCAAACAGAACGACCGAATACGGCTTGCGGCGTACCTTTTCGGTAAGCTGACCCGCCTCGTCATAACCGACATATCCGGGCGGCGCTCCTATAATTCTTGATACCGAATGCTTTTCCATAAATTCCGACATATCAAGGCGTATAAGCGTTTCGGGTGTATCAAAAAGCTGTTCGGACAGCACCTTTACAAGCTCGGTTTTACCGACGCCCGTAGGTCCTACGAATATAAACGATGCGGGACGGTGCAAATTGTTTGTATGCACCCTCGCTCTTTTAACCGCGGCGGCTACAAGGTGCGTGGCCTCGTTTTGACCGATTATTTTTTTATTAAGCGCGTCTTCAAGTCCCGCAAGCTTTTTAATATCGCTTTCCTTAACCTTTGAAGCGGGAATACCCGTCCACAGCTCAATTACTTTAGCTATATCGTCGTCCGTAACCGTGTTGTGCGACGCAGGCTCGTAAAGACCGGCGGCAATGTTCTTATACTTTTCAAGTTCAGATTTTACCATCGCCTGCTTTTCATAATCGGGATTTTCCACATTGTTTTCAAGTTCTTCAAGCTCAACCGAATAATCAGCGATTTTTTTGTTAGCGGTGTAAAGTTCGTCTATCGCCTTGTTTGCAAGACTGGCGCAGGCGCAAGCCTCATCAAGCAGGTCTATCGCTTTATCGGGCAGGTATCTGTCCGTAACATATCTTTCCGAAAGCAAAACCGCCTTTTTAACTATTTCATCTGGAATGACAACATTATGAAATCCCTCATAATAGCTCTTAACGCCCATCAGTATTTTTTCCGCCTCCGCAACAGAGGGTTCCTCTACCGTTACGGGCTGGAAACGGCGCTCAAGCGCGGCGTCCTTTTCAATATATTTGCGGTATTCCTTAAAGGTGGTAGCGCCTATAACCTGAATTTCGCCGCGCGACAAAGCCGGCTTTAAAATATTTGCGGCGTTCATCGAGCCTTCGGCAGAATCCCCGGCGCCTACAAGATTATGAATTTCGTCAATAAACAGAATTATATTTCCCGCGGACTTCACTTCGTCAACAAGACCCTTTACACGGCTTTCAAACTGTCCTCTGAACTGAGTTCCGGCAACAAGACCCGTAAGGTCAAGCAGATATATTTCCTTATCAAGCAGTCTTGCGGGAGCTTCGCCGTTCGCTATTTTAAGCGCAAGTCCCTCAGCTATCGCGGTTTTACCGACTCCCGGCTCGCCTATGAGACACGGATTGTTCTTAGTGCGGCGTGATAGGATCTGTATTGTACGGTAAAGCTCCCTTTCCCTGCCTATTATAACATCAATCTGACCGTTCTTGGCTTTTTCGGTAAGATTGGTGCAATACTGCTCCATAAAACGGCGGCGCTTTTTCTTCGGCTTCTTGTCGCCGTCGGCAGGCTCACCTTTTTCTTTATTATCCGTTTTTTCACCGCCGAAAAGTTTCCCTAAAAACGGCATTGCCGGCGCAGTACCCAAATCAAAGGTTTCATCGTTCATTTCGGCGTCGTCATTTTCTTCGTTAAGCGCCATAAGGTCCATAAACTGGTCGCTCATCTGCTCAATATCCTCGTCCGATATATTCATTCTCTTAAGCATATCGTCAACGGGCTTTATACCAAGCTCCTTAGCGCACACAAGGCAAAGACCCTGCGGTTCCGAGCCGGGCGTCGAAGCGTCGGCAAGAAAAACCACCGCCGGACGCTTTTTACATCTTGAACAAAGCTTCATTATTTGTCTCCATTCCGCATTTTTTAAAACATTTTAGTTGTAAGATGCTTAAAGAACCACGAGCCTTCCACAGCATCCTTTGTAAATATAAGAAATCCGTTATCGGTAAACGAAACTATCAGTGATATAACCGTGCATATAAGTGCGGCAATTATTATGCCCTTCGGAATTCCTATAATACCGCCGAGCAATCGGTTAAGCGTGCCCGCAACGCTGAACGAGAAAAGCTTGTTTATATATCTTGCAAGTATTTTCACAACAAACAAAAGTGCGGAAAAAATCAGCGCCGAATAAACAAGTGAAATGAATTTTACGGCAATCGGTTTAACCGCTTTTTGTGAAAGTCCTTTAGCGGTATCTTCTACACCTGTCGCCAGATCCTCCGAAATACTCTTGTCAAGGCTTTCCTTTGACACGCCTATTTTGCCCGTATAATTCTTTAAAGCGGACGGAAGCGCATCCCACACTTTATCTGTTGTTTCGTTTGCGGATATGCCCGCAATTTCGCTTAACGAGCTTACCACCGACGGTTCTATTATTTTATCATAGGTTATGTTACTAAGTGGTGTACTTATTGTAAACGAAATGAAAACAGCCGCAATAAATCCCACAAGCTCGGTTGCGGTTCTTGCAAACCCCCGTTTTGCGGAGAGCAAAACGATTGCGATTATTAAAACAACCACCGCAATATCAAGAATTATACTCATATTTATTCTCCTTTACCCTCAAGCTTAATTTTTTGTATACCGTTGTCCGTAATCGCCGCCAGCATATTTGTGCCTACCGGAGCAATATGCGTAACGCCGAAGCCGCAATCGGCCTGCCTTAATACCTTGCCGTCATCCGAGAGCAAATAAGCAGATGTATCGCATATACAATAAATATGACCGCCCGATACCTCTATATCACTAATTGTCCCCTTGTAATCAAATTCGGATTTTACTTTTCCTTTGGGTGAAAACAAAACGATACGGTTGTCCGTGCGGTCGCTTTCACGGTTAAATACAACCGCCGTTCCGCCTGTACCCGACCGAAGAAAAGCCGGAGAATACTCGCTTTTATATTCAATCTTTTTAAAATCGGACCAAATATAAAAGCCGTACCCCTTTCCCGTTACCGCCGAAAATCCCGCATTATGGAAGGAATCGAGAGCAAAAACCAGCGTTTCGTCAATAGTCTCGGTGTATTTAGGCGTTGCCGAATCGTATTCAAGCACGCTTATTTTTGATGTAAATTTTCCCGAGGAAGCGTTAAACAGGGAAACAGCGATTTTTTTACCGTTAGGCGATACCGCAACATTGTTTACCGTATCAGCCGAGGAAGACCATTCATACAAGCGTTTATTGTGCTTATCGTAAACCGTAACGACCGACGCATACTTATCGGATCTTGTTACCACCGCATATGTACCCGAATCAGAAATAGCTGCGGTTATAATGTCATTGTCGGTTTTTACGGTTTTTTTCTTGGTTCTTAAATTGTATATAACCGCTTCGTTTCCGCCCTGATCAAAAATCAATGCACGGGTCTTAGAGGTTTTAAGTATCGGATTTTCATATCCGTGGGAATATGAATATATTTGCTTACCGTTATCCGAATATGCGTTTATATGCGTGTTTGTAAGCACATAATAGTACATTCCTCTTGAAACCGCGCTTAATGTGTCGTTGCTTTCAAGGTCAATAGGATAACTGCCGCCGCCGATAAGCGCAGTAAGATTACCCGCGTTTTCCGCTATACCGACGGGTAAAATGAGGTGAAGTACGCCGAAAACAATCAAAACCGCCGCGACGGACGAAAGAAAAATGCGTGTTTTTCTCTTTCTTTCAAGCTTTTTTCCCTTTACTACCTTAAGTGCGCTTTCCGGTTCTTTCTCGGTTTTCGAAGACTTCCTTACGGTTTTCTTAGAGGGAGTCATTTTAATCTCTTCGTCTATAATTACGGCACGGTGCTTTTCCTTTTTCGGTTTAAATGCGCCTTTAAGCCTGTTCACCTTTTTCTTTCTGTAATCCGGCATAATATCCCTCCTTTAAAATCAGTAAATTACCCTTTCGAGAAACAACCCCTGCGGCGGAGCGGTTCTGCCCAGCAGTGAACGTTCCCTTAAAGCAAAGGCTTTTTCGGCCGCATCGGGAGCCGCCTGTCCGTCCGATACGGCAACCGCGGTACCCGTTATTATTCTTACCATATTGTAAAGAAACCCGTTTGCGGCAATTTTTATTACAATGGTGTCTCCTATCCTCTCAGCGCCGCATTCGGTTACGGTTCTCACCGTGTCCTCCGTGCTTCTGCCCGAAGAAGAAAAAGCGTAAAAGTCGTGAGTTCCGACAAGGCTCCCTAAAAACAGGTTTATTTTTTCTGTATCAAGCTTTCTTTCGATACGCCAGGTATAGCGCGACTTAAACGGATTCCTTACTCCGCTGTTAAAAATATAATACGCATACTGCTTACCCTTTGCGTTATACCTTGCGTGAAAATCGGGTGAAACCTCCTTACAGTCCTTTACCGCAATATCGGGCGGCAAAAGTGCGTCAAGTCCCTTTAAAAACGCCTTTTCGGGGAATATGTCATCACAGTCGAAGTGACAGCAAAATTCCCTTGCGTGAACTCCCGCGTCCGTTCTGCTGCAGCCGGTAACAGAGAGTCTTACACCGAGCATTTTTTGCAGTGAATTCTGCAAGGTCTCCTGAACGGTAATGCCGTTCGGCTGTACCTGCCAACCGTGATAAGCGGTGCCGTCATATGAAATTGTAAGCAACATCCTTTTCACGGTTTTATCTCCCTTAAAAAAGTATATTAAGCGTTATTATTCCGCCGCAAACCAATATCGCAAAGCCGAAAGCCGCAAAATCCCGTGCCGCCATATGCATCTGCTTCATACGGGTTCTGCCCTCGCCCCCGTTATAACAGCGGCACTCCATTGCTTCGGCAAGCTCGTAAGCACGCCTTACAGAGGAAATAAGAAGCGGTATAAGAACCGGTATCAGCGCCTTTACCCTTTCCTTAAGTCTGCCGTTTTCAAGGTCTGCTCCCCTTGCCTTTTGCGCGTTCATAATTTTCTCCGCTTCTTCGGTAAGGGTCGGTATAAACCTCAATGCAATAGTCATCATCATAGCAAGGGTATGCACAGCGCTTTTAAGTCCGACATATTTAAGCGGCGAAAGCAGGCTTTCAATAGCGTCGGTAAGATCATTCGGCGTAGTAGTGTAAGTAAGCTCCGAGCTTACAAAAATAAGCATTGTAATGCGTACCGCCATAAACACGGCTCTGTACACGCCTTCCGTAGTAACAGAAAGCTTCCAAAAGGAAACAAGCTCCCTGCCGCCTTCGCCGTAAAACAGGTTAATAACACCCGTAAAAATAAGCACCGGCAAAATCGCTTTCATATTTTTTACATACATACCGAACGGAATTTTTGAAATAAGCGCCGCAAGCAGTATCATTGCCCCGGCAAAGCCCAATGAAACGGCATTTTTTGCAATAAAAATAAAAACTATAAGCAGTATTAAAAGCAATATTTTAACACGGGGATCTGTTCTGTGTATTACCGAGTGCCCCTCATAATACTGCCCGAATGTAATATCCCTAAGCATTGCCGCCACCGTCCCTTATTTCCTCAAGCACCTTAACGGCTCTGTCCACCGTAAAAACATCGTCCGGAACAGGCACGCCGGCTTTTTTAAGCTCATAAAAAACTCTTGTAACAATAGGAACATTAAGCCCTATTTTACGCAGTTCATCGCCGTTTTTAAAGACCTCTTCTACTGTTCCGAACATCCAAAGTTTGCCCTTATTCATAACAAGCAGTTTGTCCGCCACAACCGCCATATCCTCCATACTGTGGGATATGATTATAACCGTGGCGCCGGTGTGCCTGCGGTAGTTAGCTATAATTTTGGTAACATCCTCACGGCCCTTAGGGTCAAGTCCGGCAGTCGGCTCGTCAAAGACTATTACCTCGGGGTTCATAGCCATAACGCCTGCTATGGCAACCCTCCGTTTTTCGCCGCCCGATAAATCGAACGGTGATTTTTCATAATATTCCGGCTTCACGCCTATCATATTGCAGGTATCTATAACCCTTTTCTCAAGTTCTTCGCCCGTAAGCCCCATATTTTTAGGGCCGAAAGCAATATCCTTAAAAACCGTTTCCTCAAAAAGCTGGTATTCGGGATACTGAAATACAAGACCCACCTTAGAGCGGACCTTGCGTATCTCCTTAGGATTTTCCCATATATTTACGCCGTCAAGCAATATTTCACCCGAGGTCGGATTTAAAAGACCGTTAAGGTGCTGAACAAGCGTCGATTTTCCCGAACCCGTATGACCGATAATACCTATTATTTCGCCCTTTTCGGCGGTAAATGAAACGCCCTTTACCGCGTCGTTTACAAACGGTGTATTTCCGCCGTAGGTGTGGGTAAGGTTTTTAACCTCTAAAACTGACAAACTATTTTTCCTCCGAATCGGTAAAAGTGCCGAGCGCCTTTATAATCTGTTCCGCGGCTTCCTCAACTGAAAGCGCGTGAGTATCTACCCCGAAGCCCTCGCTTTTAAGCTTATATAAAAGCTCCGCTGTCTGCGGAACATCAAGACCGACATCCTTAAGCCTTTTAACATCAGAAAAAATTGTTTTCGGCTTATCGTCGGCAATTATTTCGCCGTCGTTCATAACGATAACTCTGTCCGCATTTTCGGCTTCCTCCATATAGTGCGTTATAAGCACAACGGTCATACCCTTTTCTTTATTAAGTCGCAAAAGCGTTGATATAATCTCCGCCCTGCCCTTTGGGTCAAGCATGGCGGTAGGCTCGTCCAAAACAAGGCACTCGGGCTCCATCGCTATCATTCCGGCTATGGCTATTCTTTGCTTCTGACCGCCAGAAAGATGGTGGGGGGTGGATTTTTTAAAGTCCGCCATATCAACCGTCGCGAGTGCGCTGTCAACACGCTGTCTTATCTCCTCGGGCGGTATTCCGAGGTTTTCGGGACCGAACGCCACATCCTCCTCGACTATCGAGGCTATTATTTGATTATCGGGGTTTTGGAACACCATTCCGACCTTGCGTTTTACCTCAATTTCGGTCTCCTCAGCCTTTGTATTTATACCGTCTACAAAAACATCGCCCCGTGTGGGCTTATTAAGACCGTTGAGCATTTTTGCAAGCGTCGATTTGCCCGAGCCGTTATGCCCGAGAATAACCGTAAAACTGCCCCTTTCAATATCAAGCGACAGATTTTTTACGGCTGTAAAACGGTTATCCTCGTCGGTATATTCGTATGTCACATTCTTTACTTCAATTATATTGTTCATTACTTCATCCATACAGTAGTATTTCCCGCAGGAAGACTTATCCCCTTATCGGTAATATAAAGTCCGATTTCATCGGTGGTCACTTTTCCGCCTTTGCCCTTTACTACATAGCGGCTGACCATATAGTTAAGTATTGAAGGCGAAAGGCCGCCGGTGTAGGAATTAAGGAAAAAAAACACCGCATTATCGGACAGCAATTTTCCGGTTTCTTCCAACAGCTCGGCTAACTGCTGCTCAAGCTTCCATACTTCCCCGTTTGGACCTCTGCCGTATGAGGGCGGATCCATAATAATTGCGTCATAGGTGTTGCCGCGCCTTATTTCTCGCTTTACGAATTTAAGGCAGTCGTCCACAAGCCACCTTACGGGTGCTTCCTTCAGTCCGCTTGCGGCTGCGTTTTCCTTTGCCCACTGCACCATTCCCTTTGACGCGTCCACATGGGTCACCTTAGCGCCTGCCTTTAGGCACGCCAAGGTAGCGGCGCCCGTATAAGCAAAAAGATTAAGCACCGAAAGCTGTCGGTCTTCCTTTTCTATAAGCTCCCTTGCAAGGCTCCAGTTTACCGCTTGCTCTGGGAAAAGTCCCGTATGCTTAAAGCCCATAGGCTTTAAATTAAATGTAAGACTCTCGTACTTAACGCTCCAGACATCGGGAACCTTTTTAAGCGCTTCCCAGTATCCGCCGCCGCTTGCCGAGCGGTGATAAACGGCGTGAGCGTTTTTCCAAAGCGGATTTTTGCGGCTGCCCGACCATATTATCTGCGGGTCGGGGCGTATAAGTATTATATTTTTCCATCTTTCAAGGCGTTCGCCCGCGTCTGCGTCGATAAGCTCGTAATCATCAAAGCCGGTTACGGTTCTCATATTAAGCTTTTTCCTCAATTACATTTGCAACTTGCTTTGCAAGTCGTTTTATTTCGGCAATATCCTCGCCCTCAAGCATAACGCGGATAAGCGGCTCGGTTCCGGAGGCTCTTACAAGTATTCTGCCCCTCTTGCCGAGAGCCTTTTTAACTTCTTCAATTGCGCTCAATATATCCGAATCGGTGTTAAGCATCGCCTTAAGCTCGGGCGAAGCCTTGATATTAACAAGTGTTTGCGGAAGTACGGTCATAACAGAAGCGGTTTCCGAAGCCGATTTGCCGGCAGACGAAAGGATGGACGCGAGCATTGCGCCGGAAAGCTGACCGTCGCCCGTTGTGGCATAGTCTTTAAAGATAATATGACCCGACTGCTCGCCGCCGATTTTATAATTGTGCTTTACCATTTCTTCAAGCACATAGCGGTCTCCTACCTTGGTTTCTATAACATCAATGCCGTTTTTCTCCGCAAAATGCTTAAAGCCCAAGTTAGTCATAACCGTAACAACTGCGGCGTTGTCCTTTAATACTCCTCTGTTTTTCATATCGAGGGCGAAAATCGCTATCATTCTGTCGCCGTCTATAAGCTTGCCGTTTTCGTCAACCGCAAGGCAGCGGTCGGAGTCGCCGTCAAAGGCAAGTCCCAAATTTACCTCGTGACCGTTTACGTAGTCAATAAGATCTTCCATATGCGTAGAGCCGCAGTGAGCGTTTATATTAACGCCGTTCGGACTGTCGTGCATCATATGGACATCCGCACCGAGCTTTTTAAAGAATTTTTCCGCCGTATAGGAAGCGCATCCGTTTGCGCAGTCAATAGCTATCTTCATCCCCGTGAGGTCCGCTTTTACCGAACGGACAAGGTGGTCAATGTAGAAATCCACATAATCGTAACGGGCAAACACACTGCCGACATCTCCGCCCACAGGGAAGCTTATCGGGCTCATATCGTCAAGCACCAACGCCTCAATTTCCTCTTCAAGTGCGTCGGGCAGCTTAAAACCGTTTGAATCGAATATTTTAATTCCGTTATATTCACAAGGGTTGTGCGAAGCCGAAATCATAATCCCTGCGTCCGCTTCTCTGTCCTTTACAAGATACGCTATTGCGGGTGTAGGTACAAAACCGACAAGCACAACATCCGCACCGACTGAGCAGAGACCTGCCGCAAGCGCCATTTCAAGCATATTTGAGGATACTCTTGTATCCTTACCTATAAGAACCTTCGGTTTTTCGGTGGTTTTCTCCGTCAGCACATAAGCCGCCGCTCTGCCTATATTTGTTGCAAGCTCACAGGTAAGCTCCTTATTTGCAATACCTCTTGCGCCGTCTGTTCCGAATAATCTTCCCATTTTCAAAGCTCCTTAAATTAAAATATTGATTGCTGTGTCGTGTTCTGTCCGGTTTGCGGTATACCGAGATGCTCATACGCCTGCGGCGTAACGCATCGGCCCCTTGCCGTCCTTGTCAAAAAGCCTATCTGCATAAGATACGGCTCGTAAACATCCTCTATCGTAACCGCTTCCTCGCCGACCGCCGCCGCCAGTGTATCAAGCCCGACAGGACCGCCCGAATAATTGGTTATAATAGTCGTAAGCATCTTTCGGTCAAAATCGTCAAGTCCCAGCTCGTCAATTTCAAATCTCGCAAGCGCCGCCTGTGCTACCGCTTCCGTAATATCGCCGTCAAATTCGACCTGCGCAATATCGCGCACACGCTTTAAAAGACGGTTCGCGATACGGGGCGTTCCCCTTGAACGGGAGGCTATTTCGAGCGCGCCGTCCCTTTCGATTTCTATACCTAATATTCCTGCGGAACGGGTGATGATCTGCGCCAATTCCTCGGGTGTGTAAAGCTCAAGCCGCAAAAGCACGCCGAAACGGTCGCGAAGCGGCGCCGTAAGCTGACCCGAACGGGTGGTGGCTCCCACAAGCGTAAAATGCGGCACATCAAGCCGTATCGATCTTGCCGCAGGACCCTTGCCGATTATAATATCAAGCGAAAAGTCCTCCATCGCGGGGTAAAGTATTTCCTCAACATTACGCGGAAGTCTGTGTATCTCGTCGATAAACAGCACATCTCCCTCGTTAAGCGAAGTGAGTATTGCGACAAGATCTCCCTGCTTTTCTATCGCAGGACCGGAGGTAACCCTTAAATTAACCCCCATTTCCTTTGCGATTATTGCGGAAAGCGTGGTTTTGCCGAGTCCCGGAGGACCGTAAAGCAGCACATGGTCAAGCGATTCGTGCCGTCCGAGCGCCGCTTTTATGTATATACTCAGGTTTTCCTTAGCCTTGCTTTGTCCCACATATTCGTTAAGAGTTTTAGGTCTTAAGGTAAGTTCCGCGTCGTCCTCCTTATAATCGTATTCGGGAGCGACAATACGGTTTTCAAAATCCATTTCCTGCTCTATCAAAAGCTATATCCTCCTTGCAAGGAATTTAAGCGCCTGTTTAATAAGCTCCTCAGCCGAAAGCGAGGGGTCAAGCCTGCCCACCGCAAGCGACGCCTCGCTTTGCGAATATCCGAGAGACACAAGCGCCGCCACCGCTTCGGAAGTATTGCTGTTTAAGGTTGCGTTTCCCACGGCTTTTACCTCTTCGCTGTTCGACCCCGGAACCGAGCCGACCTTATCCTTAAGTTCCAGCACGATTCTCTGCGCCAATTTTATGCCCACGCCCGACGCCGCGGTTAAAGCCTTTGCGTCTCCGCTTGCTATGTATACCGCAAGCCTTGCGGAATCAAATTCCGAAAGTATCGCGATTCCGAGCTTCGGGCCGACGCCGTTTACCGAGGTTATAAGCTTGAACGCCTCAAGCTCGTCCGTATCAGAAAAGCCGTAGAGGTCGAGTGCGTCTTCCTTTACTGCCAAAAAGGTGTGAAGAAACGCCTCCTTACCCTTTTCGGGAAGCTTATATAGCGTGTTTTTTGTGACCGTACAGCGGAATCCCACTCCGCCGCATTCAATAATGACCGATGTGTTATCCGTATGTATCAGCTTTCCTCTTACAGAAGCAATCATTTACCCATCTCCGTATAAAGTTTTGAATATGAAGACCCCGAATAGTTTGCGTGGCAGACCGCAAGCGCCAGCGCGTCTGCGGTGTCGTCGGGTTTCGGAACACGCTCAAGTCCCAAAAAACCTCTGACCATTTCCATAACCTGCCGTTTTTCCGCCCTGCCGTAGCCTGTTATTGCCTGCTTAACCTGAAGCGGAGTATATTCGGATATTTTAAGCCCGCCGTTATGTGCCGCAAGCAGTATGACGCCTCTCGCCTGAGCCACATCTATGGCGGTTGTGGTATTGGTGTTGAAATAAAGCTTTTCTATCGACATTTCATCCGGACGGTATTTTGCGATTATCTCGTTCATATCGTTATAAATGTCGGTAAGGCGGCGTTCAAACGGTATTCCGGCAGGAGTTGTTATAGCGCCGAAACCGACTGCCGAAAAATGGTTTTTATTGTAATCGACAATTCCGTAGCCGACGATTGCATAGCCGGGGTCTATACCGAGAATTCTCACCCTAACTCCTCCAAGGCGCACTTATAGATTATAATGTACGATTATACCATATAATTTCGAATACATCAATATTTTATTTAAAAAAGTCGTTTTTAAAAAAATCGAGAATATGCGAGGAAAAACGAGAAAAAAAGAGTATTCAAGAGGTTCTTAAAACACAACATATTTTTTGTCAGAAAAATGTAGATTTTTCGCAAATTTAACTTGACATTTTAAGGGTTTCATAGTATATTCAATATTTAGTCAGACAATTAAAATCGAATATGTTTGATTTAAGCATCTGTGTAGAGAGCAGTTTCAGATTTTGTGCCGTAGTTTCGAGCGTTTATCGCTTTGGAAAACTATGAAAAACCCTTTGTTCAGGGCATATTACGAAGAATCTGCGTGTATCGCACGGGAATTTACTTGAACAAAGGTGGATGCTTTATGGAAAAAAATAATATTGTAGAGCTCAAAAATGTATCTGTCGCGTTTGACGGCGAGCAGGTTTTGGACGGTCTCGACCTTGAAATAAGGGATAAGGAGTTTATAACTCTGCTCGGTCCCTCGGGTTGCGGAAAGACCACCACCCTGCGGCTTATTGCCGGATTTTTGGAACCGGACAGCGGCGACATTTTATTTGAGGGTGAAAAAATCAATGGTGTTCCTGCGTACAAACGGCAGGTAAACACCATTTTTCAGCGTTATGCGCTGTTTCCGCACCTTAATGTGTACGAAAACATCGCTTTCGGTCTGCGTGTTAAAAAACGCCCCGAGAAAGAGGTAAAGGAAAAAGTTGCCGAAATGTTAAAGCTTGTTAATTTAAGCGGCTTTGAAAAAAGGCATGTCGATACCCTTTCGGGCGGTCAGCAGCAGCGTGTTGCCATAGCAAGAGCGATAGCCAACCACCCGAAGGTACTGCTTCTTGACGAACCGCTTGCGGCGCTTGACCTTAAGCTTCGCAAGGATATGCAGAAGGAGCTTAAAAAAATTCAGCGGCAGCTTGGTATTACATTTGTTTTTGTAACGCACGATCAGGAAGAAGCGCTTACTATGTCCGACCGTGTTGTTGTAATGGACGGCGGCAAAATTCAACAGGTAGGCACTCCGCAAGATATTTATAACGAGCCTGAAAACGCCTTTGTTGCCGATTTTATCGGCGAGTCAAATATTGTAGACGGCGTTATGCTCCGTGACTATTATGTTGAATTTTCGGGCGCTCGGTTCACCTGCCTTGATAAAGGCTTTGCGGAAAACGAGGCGGTCGATGTTGTTGTCCGCCCCGAGGATGTTGACATAGTATCTCCCGAAAAGGGTATGCTTACGGGCATTGTTACCTCCGTTGCGTTTTTGGGCGTTCATTACGAAATTATCGTGGATATAGGCGGCTTTAAATGGATGATACAGACCACGGACGAGCATTTTGTGGGCGATAATGTAGGCCTTTACATTGAGCCTGACGCCATTCATATAATGAAAAAATCACAGTATTCGGGTCTGTACGGTGATTACTCCTCTTACAGTGAGGAAATGGACCACCTCTCCGACGCTGGAGAGGAGGAATAGACTATGAACAAAAAGGCTTTCGGCAATAAGCTGGTGGCTTCGCCGTATATCGTGTGGTCGGCAGTGTTTATAGTGGTGCCGCTGCTTATAATGTTTTATTTTGCCCTTACGGACAGTAACGGTGTGTTCACCCTTTCCAATATCACGGCAATCGGGCAGTATAAAAAGGCTTTCGGCATATCGATTTTGTATGCGGCGGTCTCTACCTTTATAACGCTGCTGCTCGCCTACCCTATGGCGTATTTTATGACCAAGCTTAAAATATCGTCCCAGCGTATGCTTTTTATAATAGTTATGATTCCTATGTGGATGAATTTTCTTATCCGCACCTATTCGTGGATAACAATACTGTCTAATACGGGACTGATAAACACATTTTTAAAGAGCATCGGACTTATCGATAAACCGATAAAACTGCTCCTTACACCGGGTGCTGTTATACTGGGAATGGTGTACGATTTTATTCCGTATATGATACTGCCCATTTACTCGGTTATGTCAAAGCTTGATAAATCACTGCTTGAAGCGGCTGAGGATTTGGGTTCAAACTCATTTTCCAAATTCAAAAGGGTGATATTCCCCCTTACAAAGCCCGGCGTTATTTCGGGTATTACAATGGTATTCGTGCCGTCCGTCAGCACCTTCTACATTTCGCAGAAGTTAGGCGGAACCAAAACAATGCTTATAGGCGATACCATTGAATACTTCTTTAATTTGGGACCCGAGCATTACAATATTGCGTCGGCAATCTCGCTTGTGCTTATGGTAATGATTTTGATTTGTCTTTTCATTATGAACCGATTTTCGGAAAGCGACGACGGAGGTGTGTTGATGTGAAGATACTCTCCCGAATTTATGTTGCGCTTATAATATTTTTCCTGTACGCGCCCGTTGCCGTTATGATTATATTTTCCTTTAACGGCTCAAGCAGTGTTTGGGTAATGAACGGCTTTTCGACAAGGTGGTACACAGGTCTTACATCCGATACCGCTATGATGACTGCGTTACAGCACACGGTTATAATCGCCGTTTTGTCCGCGGCAATATCAACGGTGTTAGGCACCGCCGCCGCGGTGGGCATAAACGCGATACGGCGCAAGGCGGCTAAAAAAATCGTTATGTCCGTAACGCAGATACCTATGATGAACGCCGATATAGTAACGGGCATTTCGTTAATGCTTTTGTTTATATTCATCGGCAGAATTTTGGGACTTAACGAATCTCTCGGCTTTTTAACGGTGCTTGTAGCTCATATAACCTTTAACCTGCCTTATGTTATACTTTCGGTAATTCCGAAGTTAAAGCAGACCGACCCCAACCTGCCCGAAGCGGCAATGGACCTCGGCTGTACGCCCGTAAAGGCATTTTTTAAGGTTATGCTGCCGTCAATATCAACGGGAATTGTAACCGGCTTTATAATGGCGTTTACACTGTCGCTTGACGATTTTGTAATAAGCTATTTCACCTGCGGTCATTATCAGACCCTGCCGATAGTAATTTATACTATGACTAAAAAGACGGTAAAGCCGGACGCCTATGCGCTTTCGACGCTTATATTCATAACCGTGTTTGTTTTGCTGATACTTTATAATGTACTTCAGTCTAAAAATGAGAAAAAAGCTTTAAAAACAGAAAGGATTTAGATAAATGAAAAAAACTCTCGCTTTAATAACAACACTTGTAATAACACTCACCGTTTCCCTTACAGGTTGCGGATATAAGTATAAGGAGCTTGACCTGCGCGCAAAGTTCGACGAAAGCCTCAAAGGCACCACCCTTACGGTTTATAACTGGGGCGAATATATTTCGGACGGAGCGGACGGCTCTATGGATGTTAATAAGGAATTCGAAAAGCTTACGGGCATTAAGGTTAAGTACTTAAACTACGTAAGTAACGAAACCATGTATTCACAGCTTAAAAGCGGCGGAGTAAGCTACGATGTGATAATTCCGTCCGATTATATGATAGAACGCCTTATTAAAGAGGATATGCTCCAAAAAATCGATATGTCCGCAATATCAAACTATGACCTTATAGACGAAAAGTATAAGGGTCTGTTCTTTGACGAAAAGGAAGAATACAGCGTACCCTACAATGTGGGTATGGTCGGAATAGTATATAACGAGGAGCTTACCGGAAAGGATATTGAACATTCCTGGAAGGTGCTGTGGGACGAAAAATACAAGGATATGGCGCTTAACTTTGATAACTCCCGCGACGCGTTTATGACCGCACAGATGATTTTGGGTCAGGATGTAAATACCGAAAACAAAGCTGACTGGGACGCCGCCGCCGACCTTTTAAAACAGGGTAAGAAAAATCTTCAGGACTATGTAATGGATCAGGTATTCAGTAAAATGGAGACGGGCGAAGCCTCCGTTGCGCCCTACTACGCAGGCGATTGCCTTACTATGATAGACGCCAACGAAAGTCTTAAATTCTTCTACCCCGAAGAAGGCACGAATATTTTTGTAGACTCCGTTTGTATACCGAAAAACGCCAAAAATGTAAAAGCGGCGCTTATGTATATTAACTTCCTTTTAGAGCCGGATGTTGCCGTTGCAAACGCCGAGTATTTAGGCTATGCTTCTCCCAACACCGCGGTTGTGAACAATAAGGATTATTGCTATTATCAGAATAAGATACTCTACCCCGACGAGGCGGATATGCCCAAGGTGCAGTATTATCACGATATTAACAGCGATATAAGAACCTATTTTGAAAATCTTTGGAGTACGGTTAAGCTGTACTGATATAAGAAAATAGTACCGTAAAAGCCTTTGCTTTTACGGTACTATTTTTATTTGCCCTTTATGCGCTCGGCAACCTCCCTTGTAAGCTTTACGCCGGCTATAAAGCCCGTTTCAAAATAAATATTTATCAGAGCGGTATCGTGCCTTGCAAGGGCGTTTTCAAAGCTTGTCATTTTCTTAATATCGTCGGTAAGACCGCTTACAACCGAATAGATTTCCCGACTGCTTTTTTCTATAAGCCTGTCGTAGCTCTCTTCTTCCCTCTCCTTTAAAATACTGTCCCCCGAAATCAAAAATTCGCTCAGCGTTTCAAGCCTGCACCTCTTGATTATATCCGCAAAACTCATAACCTCACTCCGTTCATAATATTTTTACAATTCGATATTTTTGAAATTCAAATACGAATTACTCAAATAGTATAATCAAAATTTCTAATTTTGTCAAGCTGAAATTCGAATTTTTCATAATTGATTTCGAAATTTATTTGAAAAAATTCGCTTTTAAGCCTATAATCTTAATTGAACGGAGTGATGATATGACCGCCGCAAAGAAAATAAAAATGATGTTGATAACGCGCGAAATGACAATGGCACAATTAGCCGCCGCTTTAAATAAAAGTCCCTCAACGCTGAGTTATAAAAACACAAGAGATAATTTTTCCGAAAAAGACCTTAAAGAAATTGCGGATATTTTGGATTTTGACTATGATATAGTTTTTACCGACAGAAAAACGGGTAAGAAAATATAATTCCGCATTACGAATTCCGAATTCCGCATTAATATCAGAGCCTTTCCCCGTAGTATCGGCGTAAAATATCGAGCGCGCGCAGCTGAAGTCCGTGTACCGCCTGCCTTGTAACGCTCAGCATTTGCGCAATTTCGGCGTCGGAAAAGCCGTAAATATATCTGAATACAACAGCATGCCTTTGCTTGTCGGATAAAAGCCTTAATCCGTCGGCAAGGGCTATTTTTGTGTCCTGTTCGCCGTATTTGGCACCCGAATAATCAAACAGCTCACAGCTTTCAAGCCGTAATCTGTCCGCCTTTTTGGAAAGTATTATGTATTTGTTGCGAAGCGACACCGCTATGTACCTGCAAAGCGTGTCGGAGCAGTCGGGCGCAAATCTTCCTGTATCAATGTCGTAAATCAGCTCCAATAAAAACACGGTAAGTTCCTCTTTTGCGTCCTCTAACTCAATTCTTGCACCGTAAAGCTTTATAAGTCTTTCGAACACGGCGTACAGCTCCCCGAAATTCGACATATCCCCGTTCTTGATTTCCTTTACGATTTTGAGCAGTTTTTTGTTTTCCATTTTTTTAACCGTCCTTTCTTTTTTAAGAAAGAAAACGGCCAAAAATTTGTAAACATCAAGAATACAAAAATTTCACCGTTTTTCTTTCGGTGAAATTTTATATAAATGAATGTTTGTTTGCTAAAATTTTGGAGTGAAAGGATATTTTTAAAGAGTAAAAAACAATTTTTTTGCTATTTTACCCCCAAAAAAGTTAAATATTGACATTTTCTTACAATTATTGTATAATATTGTCGAAAAATGTCAAACAACGGGGGGGAAGGTAAATATGCGGATAGCAATATGCGACAGCGACACTAAATCAATCAAAACCACAAAACAAACCATATACGAATATTTAAGCCTTAAAAACATAGACGCCGTAGTCGATGAATTTTCATCGGGTGTTCAGCTTTTGAAAAATGAATACAGATATTCGATAGCTATACTCGAATACAACACCGGCGATTTAAACGGACTTGAAACAGCGAGGGTTATGCGTAAAAACGACCCTTTTTGCATTATAATTTTTTTAAGTCATTATACAGGCTTTATTTTGGATACCTTTAAGGTGTCGGCGTACCGTTTTCTGTTAAAGCCGTTAAGAAAGGAACAGCTTTTTTCGGCGCTTAACGATTACTTTTTTTCGGAGATATACAACCGTCCCCTATGGGTAAGAAACGGGGACGATACCTTTTGCTTTAACACGGGCGATATTTTTTATATCGAGGCGGACAACAAAAACTGTCTTATCAACCTTGACTGCGAAATAATACGCTGTAACAAGACTATGGCGGCGGTGTATAATCTTCTGCCTAAAAGCCATTTTTGCAAGGTAAACAGGGCGTTTATAGTAAATCTTAACTGCGTTTCGGCATACAGCAACGAAAACGTCTATTTAACCAACGGCGCGTGCCTGCCCGTAAGCCGAAATTATTATAAAAGCTTTAAAAACGAATATTACATCTATTCGGCACCCTGCGTAATATGAAAAAATTGCGTAAAAGGTTGATTTTAACGATAAAAAAAGGTATTATATAGATATGTAGCATATAAAAGAACGGAGAAAAATATGTTAGAGCTTAAAAATGTTTACTTTGCCGCCGAAAACGGCGACGGGGAAAAAGAAATTTTAAAAGACATATCTTTAAAAATCGAGGATAATTTCACGGTAATTACGGGACCTAACGGCGGCGGAAAATCCACCCTTGCAAAGATTATTGCGGGTATTCTTACCCCCTCGTCGGGTACTATCCTGCTTGACGGCGAGGATATAACGGGACTTTCGGTTACCGACCGCGCAAGAAAAGGCATAAGCTTTGCTTTTCAACAGCCGGTCCATTTTAAGGGTATCCGTGTTTATGATCTGTTAAGCCTTGCTTCGGGCAAGAATTTAAGCCTTAACGACGCCTGCGATTATCTCTCCCAGGTAGGACTTTGCGCCCGTGATTATATCGACCGTGAGGTAAATTCCTCACTTTCGGGCGGTGAGCTTAAAAGAATAGAAATAGCAACCGTGCTTGCCCGTTCCACAAAGGTCTCGGTGTTTGACGAGCCGGAGGCAGGCATAGATTTATGGAGCTTCGGCAACTTAATCAAGGTGTTCGAGAAAATGCACGGCAGTAAGGGCGGTTCAATAATCATCATTTCACATCAGGAGCGCATTTTGAACATTGCCGACAGCGTTGTGGTAATCGACAGCGGAAGAATCAAAACCGTAGGCTCAAAGCAAGAGGTTCTTCCGAAATTGTTCGGAACCGTTGAAAACGGTTGCAGAGCGACCGTATGTTCCGGAAAGGAGACCGAATAATGAACAACACAGAGCTTGAGCTTTTAAAAATCATAGCCGATATGAACGCCACGCCCGACGGCGCTTACAATATCCGCGCAAACGGCAAGCTTGCCGACCGTCAGGTTACGGAAAATATAAATATAAAAACAAAGACCGATAACCCCGGTATCGATATTATAATAAAGCCGAACACCAAAAACGAGACTGTTCATATTCCGGTTATTATAAGTGAAACGGGACTTACCGACCTTGTTTACAACGATTTTTATATAGGCGAAAATTCGGATGTTACGATAGTAGCAGGCTGCGGAATACACAACTGCGGTGAAAACGAATCCCGACACGACGGTATACACACCTTTTATGTCGGAAAAAACGCAAAGGTAAAGTATATAGAAAAGCATTACGGCGAGGGTGACGGAAACGGCTCGAATATTATGAACCCCACCACGATAGTCAACCTTGAGGACGGCGGCTATATGGAAATGGAGACCGCTCAGATTAAGGGAATAGACTCCACAAAAAGGGTTACAAAGGCCCGTGTTTCCGACAACGCCTCCATTGTAATACACGAAAAAATTATGACCCACGGCACCCAAACCGCCGAAACCGATTTCACGGTGGATCTCGACGGTGTGAATTCGGGTGCGAATGTAATTTCACGCTCGGTAGCAAAGGGAAATTCGTTCCAGAAATTCCTTTCCAAAATAAACGGAAACAATGTCTGCAACGGCCACACCGAGTGCGACGCCATTATCATGGACAGCGGCAAGGTAACGGCGATACCCGAGCTTACCGCAAACAATATCGACGCTTCCCTTATTCACGAGGCGGCGATAGGTAAAATAGCGGGCGACCAGCTTATTAAGCTTATGACGCTGGGACTTACCGAAAAGGAAGCCGAGGAACAGATAATAAACGGCTTCTTAAAATAGCCCTATTTTGTTTATATCGTTATCGTGGATAACGGTGACATATTTTATGGAAGACGCCTCGCATATCATAGTGCTGCAGCTTTGATAAAGCTTAAGCACTACATAATCCGCCCCGACCTTAATAAGCGTACCGATACGGCTTTCAAGGCATCCGCCCACAAGGGATTCTATCCTTACTACCTTGCCTATTGTTTCTCTTAATATGTCGGGCATATAGGATTTTCTCATTTCCTGCGGCATTACCGTGCACATTTGGGGCTTGGGTTTATCCGCGCGGCACGAATTAAGGTGGCTTTCGTAAAATTTTAAATCATTTTCGTTTACTATGGGACAAGGAAGATTTTTTTCCATAAGTAATCAGCTCCGGACATAAGTTTTTTATTATATTGTATGAGACAGACCTGCGCCTTGACATACATTATTACTTGCCTGCGGAGCAATTCAAAGAAAGGATGACCGATATGAAAAACGAAAAAGCAATGGCTTATGTAAATATGTACGGTGTTTTAGGCTCGCTTGAAAACCTGTGCGAGCTTGACAGCAAGGCAAAGGAAATTTTAAAGGAATTAAAAAAGCCCGTTTCGTTATGCTTTGATGTAAAAAACGGCCCGTGCCGCACATTCCGTTTTGATGAAAACGGCTGCAAAATAACAGAGGGAAGCTCGGGCGCCGCCTGTAAAATGAATTTTGCCTCCCCCGAAAAATTCAACCTGTTAATAGACAAAAGCAAGCCCGGCGTGCCCGTAAAAGGCGCCGTTACACTGCTTAAATTCTTAACGGGACCGTTTACTAAGCTTACCGCAAGGCTTGAAGAGGTGCTCCGTCCGTCAAAGGACGCTTTATCCGACCCTGCGTTTTTCGAGGAAAACACGCTTATGACAATGTATGTGATAGCTGGCGCTGTCTCCGCCCTTGCAAACAACGACCCGATAGCGCAAATCTCCGCCGAGAACACTCCCGACGGCGATATTTACTTTGCGATAAAGGACAAAGCGGCTATAACACTAAGCGTTAAGAATCACCGCTTTACAACCGTCAAGGCTCCCTGCGAAAATCCCCGTGCAATAATGGAATTTGCGGACATAAAGCTTGCGAACGGTCTGTTTAACGGCGAGGTTTCAACCGTAAACGAGATGTGCAAGGGTAACATCCGTCTTGCCGGAGTTCTTTCAATGGTAGACAACATCAACCGCATACTTGACCGTGTAGCGGTCTATTTGGCGTAAGGGGGAATTTTTTATGAGTAAATATCCTGAATATGTACATACAAAAAGCCGTGAGTGGTTTAACAGAGCACTGAATGTTATACCGTCCGGAATATACGGGCATTTAGGACCGTCCGAGGGTCTGTTCTTACCGCTTGAAAAGTGGCCGCTTATAAGTTCAAAGGCGCAAGGCACCTACTTCTGGGATATGGACGGCAACAAATATATTGATTTAATGTGCGCCTACGGACCGAATGTTTTAGGCTACAACGATCCCGATGTTGACGCCGCAGCATTGGCTCAGCTTAAGGACGGTAACTGCACCACCGCACCGTCCTACAAAATGGTCGAATGTGCGGAGCTGCTTGTAAACACGGTTGAAACAGCTGACTGGGCTTACTTTATGAAAAACGGAACGGACGCCACCACCTTTGCCTTTATGTGCGCCCGTGCGTATACAAAAAAGAAAAAGGTCATATTCTTCAAAGGCTACTACCACGGAAATGACCCGTGGGCAATGAAAGCCGATTATCCCGGCATACTCCCCTCCGATGTTGAAAACAATATCATAGTGCCTTGGTTTGATATGGAAGCGCTTGAGCGTGCTTACGAGGAAAATCACGGCGATATTGCGGCACTTATAGCACAGCCGTACGACCACGGCAATTTTTACGATAATGTCTGCGCCTCAAAGGAAAAGTGGCAAAAGGTAAGAAAATTCTGCGATGACCACGGAATTGTTCTTATCATAGACGATGTCCGTGCGGGCTTCAGGCTTGACCTTAAGGGCAGCGACCATTATTACGGCTTTAAGGCGGATATTATCTGCTTCTGCAAGGCGCTTGCCAACGGCTATAATATGTCTGCCGCCTGCGGACGGGAATTTTTAAAGGCGTCCGCCTCTTCCCTTTCGTTCACAGGCTCCTACTGGATGAGCGCCGTGCCGTTTGCGGCGTCCATTGCCTGCATCAACAAAATGATTAAGCTTGATACGCCCACCCTTTTCAGGGAAAAAGGCGAAAAGCTTACCTCCGCCTTTAAAAAAGCGGCGGCGGAAAACGGCTTCAACTTGGTAGTATCGGGCGAGCCTGCCCTCTTCTATTTAAGAATCGCCAACGACGACAGCCTGATGCTCCATCAGGAATGGGTTGCGGAATGTGTATCAAGAGGCTTGTTTATCGCTTCCCACCACAATCATTTTATTAACGCCGCCCTCTCAGACGGGGACATAGCACTTGCGGCGGATATAGCTAACGACGCTTTCTCGGTTGTGGCAAAGCGCCATCCCGACAAGCTTATAAAGTAAAACTTGTAACAGATGTAAATTTGTGATATAATTATTTAAAATGTGTTTAAAGGACGGAACAGTAATGAGTGAACAAAAAAGAGTTTTGAGCTTTATACAGCCGAGCGGTCTTCTGACCTTAGGAAATTACCTCGGTGCGCTTAAAAATTGGACGGAGATGCAAAACGACTTTGACTGCACCTTTGCCGTTGCCGACCTCCACGCCATAACCGTGCGTCAGGAGCCCGCAAAGCTCCGCAATCAGATATATTCTACCTATGCCATACTTTTAGCGCTCGGAATAGACCCTGAGAAAAATACCGTTTTCATACAGTCGCATGTACCCGAGCACGCACAGCTGGCATGGCTTCTTTCCTGCTATACTCAGTTCGGCGAAATGTCCCGTATGACGCAGTTTAAGGATAAAAGTCAGCGCCACCCCGACAATATAAATGTCGGTCTGTTTTCGTATCCTGTGCTTATGGCGGCGGATATATTGCTTTATAAGGCGGATCTTATTCCAGTAGGCGCCGATCAAAAGCAACACATTGAAATTGCCCGTGACATAGCAAACCGTTTCAATAATATTTACGGCGATGTCTTCACAATACCGGACGGCTATATTCCCAAATCCGCCGCCCGTATTAAATCACTTCAGGACCCGACCAAGAAAATGTCAAAATCAGATGACAATGTCAATGCATGGGTCGCTATACTTGATACAAAGGACGATATTATACGCAAATTCAAACGCGCAGTCACGGATTCCGATTCAAGGGTTATTATGTCCGAGGATAAGCCCGGCGTATCAAACCTTATAAGCATTTATTCAGCCGTAACGGGAAAAACAACCGCAGAGGTTGAGCGTGAGTTTGACGGAAAGGGCTACGGTGATTTTAAGCTTGCCGTAGGCGAAGCGGTAGCCGACGAATTAGCCCCGATAAAGCAAAAACACGACGAGATTATCAAGGACAAAAAGGAGCTTGAGCGCCTTTACAGAATAGGTGCGGAAAAGGCGGAATATGTCGCTCGCAAAACCTATTTAAAAGCAATGAAAAAGGTCGGCTTTGTTATATGAACGGTCCTCTTGCGGGAAACGGCAGAATTAACAGTGCCGTTTGCCGCGCCTTAAAGGAAAACAGGCTCCCCCACGCAATACTTATCGAGGGCGATAAGGGTACCGGCAGGCATACTTTAGCTTACTTTATTGCAAATGCCGCCGTTTGCTCGGCTGATACGGATAAGCCCTGCGGCATATGCCGCAGCTGCTTTTTGGCAAACGCAGGCACACATCCCGATATATACCTGACCGCACCTGAGGACGGCAAAAAGAACATTTCCGTAGCTCAGATCCGTTTGCTCAGAAGTGAGGCTTATGTAAAGCCGCATATAGCCGCCTGCCGTGTTTTTATAATAGATATGGCGGACACTATGAACGAGCAGTCGCAGAACGCTTTGCTTAAAGTTCTTGAGGAGCCGCCCGGCAGCACATATTTTCTGCTTATAGCGGAAAGCAAGGCTTCCCTGCTCGATACAATAATATCGAGATGCACGGTGCTGTCTCTTTCAGTTCCCGAATACGACGAAGCCGAGGAATATATATTAAAAAACCATAATTATAAGGAACAGCAGGTAAAGGACGCCGTTTCACAATTCGGCGGAAATATCGGTCGGGTGCTTGAGGCTTTAAACGGTGCGAAAACCAAAACCTCTGCGGCGGCGGAGGAATTTACAAAGTGCTTCCTTTCGGGTTCGGATGCGGGAATGTTAAAAACAGCCGCGGCATTTGAAAAAAGCCGTGTGGACGCAGACCTATTCATAAAGGAGCTTAAGACCTGTATCGCAAAAGCGGCAAAGGAAAATTACCGTAATATTCTTACCGCTAAAATGCTGTTGAGTTTTTATGACGAGCTTTCCCTTTTTGAGGAAAGTCTTAACACAAATATCAATTTAAGTTTATTATTTTGTTCGCTTGTTTGCAAAGCGACGGAATTAAGCAAATAATTCGGAGGAATGTATGACCGAGGTTATCTCAGTAAAATTTAAAGACGGCGGCAGAGCCTACTTTTTTGACCCGGACGGAATAACCGTTGATGTCGGCGACAGCGTAATTGTCGGCACGCAAAACGGCAACGAATTCGGTACGGTAAGCGAAGCCAATCACACGGTAGAGGACGGCGCAATAGTAAAACCCTTGCGCAAAATGCTCCGCAAGGCAACCGAGCGTGATTTCAAAAAGCTTGCGGAAAACAAGAAAAAAGAAGCCGAGGCTTTTAAAATCTGCGAGGAACTGATTATTTCCCATAAGCTTGATATGAAGCTTGTAGAGGTTGAGTATTCCTTTGACGCAAATAAAATCGTATTCTTCTTCACATCCGACGGCAGAGTTGATTTCAGAGAGCTTGTAAAGGATCTCGCGGCTCGCCTCCACACCCGTATAGAATTGCGCCAGATAGGTGTAAGGGACGAAGCAAGGATGTTAGGCGGGCTTGGCATCTGCGGTCAGCCGTACTGCTGTAAACGCTTTTTAAACGATTTCCAGCCGGTTTCAATTAAAATGGCAAAGGAGCAGGGTCTTTCCTTAAACCCGACAAAAATTTCGGGCAGCTGCGGAAGACTTATGTGCTGTCTTAAATACGAGCAGGACGCATACGAGTATCTCAATTCCCTCACCCCGAATGTCGGCGCTACCGTTAAAACGGCTGACGGACTTGCAACAGTTACCGATGTAAACCTTATTACAGGAAATCTTTTGGTTAAATTAATCGACAGCGATTCCATTCCTTTTAAGGTTCACCGTGACGATGTTAAGCTTGTATCACGCTTTAAAAAGCGTCCGAAGGAACAAAAAAATACTAACGAATAACTTAAAAATCGCAAATTATATTTTTAAGAGAAAAATTTGAACCTTTTGAAGTAATATTTTACTTGCTTTTTTAAAAAAGTATGTTACAATAATTACAATGAAGCTATGGAGGTGTTTTTGATGGCTTATAAAATTTCCGATTCCTGCATCAGCTGCGGAGCTTGTGCCGCCGGATGTCCCTGCGATGCTATCTCCGAAGGAGCAGAGCATTACGAGATCGACGCTGATAAATGCTGCAGCTGCGGAGCTTGCGCTGCCGGATGTCCGGTAGAGGCTATCGCCGAGGAATAATAATTCTCAAACATTTACATAAATGTTAAGCAGAACAAGCGCCCGTGCAAGCATTTGCCGGGCGTATGTTTTTCGACATAATATACTTGAACGGCCTTTTCGTTTATGTTATAATCAGCTTGTGCCAAAAGGAGGTGTGCCGCTTGGAAAATACAAAAACCATTACAACCAATAAAAAGGCTTTCCATGAATATTTTGTGCTTGAAAGCTTTGAATGCGGAATTGAACTTTCGGGTACGGAAATCAAATCCATCCGTAAGGGCGGCGCTAATCTTAAGGACGCTTGGTGTTCTGTTGACGGCGGCGAAATGATTATAAAGCAGCTGCATATCAGTCCTTACGAAAACGGCAATATTTTCAATAAAAATCCTATCAGAAACCGAAAGCTGTTGCTGCACAAGCGTGAAATCATGCGCCTTTTCGGCGCCGTAAAACAAGAAGGACTTGCACTTATTCCCCTGTCGCTTTATTTTAAAGGCTCTTTGGTAAAGGTACAGCTTGGGCTGTGCAAGGGCAAAAAGCTGCACGATAAACGCGAAACTGCCGCCAAGCGAGACGCCGCGAGAGCGATAGACAGGGCAATGAAGGAACAAAACAGATAATACCGCAGCTTTGCGTTATTATATACACGGGGGCGTAAAGGTTTCGACAGGGATCTTGAAGTACCGGAAGCGAGCAGCGGTGCGGAAACGCTATAAAATCCGCAAAAAAAATTAATTAACAACAATAACGTTGCTTTAGCAGCCTAATTTAGGCTGCTCATCCGACCCGAGAGTACCGCAGCTCGGCAAGGGTGTCATTTTAGCGGTTAAAGTGAATACGGGCTTGCTCCTGCCCGTATCACTGCTTCGGAGCTACCGAACACACGAGTTTGACATTTAACGCCTGTGTGAGGGAATTTAAAGAAATGTCTGCGCTCGGAGATGCCGGTATGGATTGATTTTTGGACAGGAGTTCGACTCTCCTCGCCTCCACCATTTTTAAAACACCGTTAAAATCCAATCCGTTACGGTTTGGGTTTTAACGGTGTTTTGTTATTATAGTATTCTTAAAGAATAAGTGAGTATAAAAGCTGAATTTGATAATTGATTTTAAAGGAACACAAATTCATAGCACATCGACTACTTTAAGTCTGCGGATTTCTTCTTTATTATAATGAAATAAGACAGTAAAACCGCCGAGAAGGTAAGCGCCCATGAAATCGGGTATGAAATAAACAATCCCGAAAAGCTGTGATACTGCGGCATTGAAAAGACGGTGTATATCCACACCACACGCATTACACAAACTCCTATTATTGTTATTATCATAGGTATTACCGAAGAGCCAATACCGCGCATAGAGCCTGTTATGGTATCCATAATTCCGCAAAGGAAATACGGTATAAGCATAAATTTAAGTCGTTCCATACCGTAAGCTATTGCCTCGGGCGAGTCCGTTATATATATACCGAGCAGATTTCTGCCGAAAATATAGAAGAGATTGCCTATAATAAGTCCAACGGCGGCAACCGTTAAAAGGCAGACGCGGGTAATTTTTTTAACCCGTTTAATATCGCCGGCTCCGTAGTTTTGTCCGCAGAAATTAAGCGCTGTTTGCTGAAATGAATTCATCGAAACATAGCAAAATCCCTCAATGCTTGAAGCGGCGGCGGCGCCTGACATCGCAGTGTTTCCGAACGAGTTGACCGAGGACTGTATAAGCACATTCGATATAGAAAACAGCGAGCTTTGAAGTCCTGCGGGCAATCCTATTTTTACTATTTTCGCAAGCGCCTTTTTATGTATTTTCATATTTTTAATAACAAGCCTGCAGGAATCGGTTCGCTTCATAAGAGCAAGGATAACAAGAACGGCTGAAACCGCCTGTGAAATTGAAGTGGCCAACGCAACGCCGGCAACATCCATTTTAAACGCCGCCACAAAAACTATATTAAGTATAACATTAAGCACCCCCGCCACGGTAAGGTAAATAAGCGGAGAGCGTGTATCCCCCACCGCCCTTAATACGGCGGAGCCGAAATTATAAAGCATACTGAAGATTATACCGCAAAAATATATACGCATATAAATTGAGGAAAGCGAAAGCAGCTTACCGTCAGGCGTACCCATAAGCCTTAGCATCGGTTCGGAAAACAAAACGCCCACTACAGTTAGAATAAGACCGCTTATCGCCGCTACCGGAATGGCGGTATGTACCGCGTCGGAGGTGCTTTTATCATTGCCCGAACCTACGCCTTGGGCTACCGCAACGCCTGCGCCGATTGAAAGACCGATAAACAGGTTTACTATAAGGTTTGTAAGCGAGCTTGTAGCACCCACCGCGGCAACAGAGTTGCTTCCGCAAAACCAGCCTACCACTATAAGGTCCGCGGCATTAAACAAAAGCTGTAAAAGACTTGTCAGTATTATAGGTATTGTATAAATGACCACATTTTTAAAGATAGGTCCTTTTCTTATGCTTTGCGTATCGAATTTCATAATTTGCCTCCATAAATTTCGAAAACCGCACCATCGGATTTTCGTACATATTATAACACCGTAAACACCGTTAAACAAGTAGGCTCTTTTATAAAAAGACGGCTTGACAAGAAGCGGAATTTGTGATAAACTTCTAATGTGTAAAGGCATTGACGGAAAGAGTACCGTTCGTCCCCTTTTTCAGAGAGAAGAACAGTTTGCTGTGAGTTCTTCAAAGCACGAATGGGAAGACCGTTCCCGAGCCGCTTTTCTTAAATTGCATTAAAGTAGGAAAAGCCGTTTTCTGCGTTAAAGAATATTTCGATATTACCGAACAGAGTGAAAAATCAAGGTGGAACCGTGCATTTATTATTTTAAATTGCACCCTTGGTACGGCGTGAAAGCTGTACTGAGGGTATTTTTATGCCGATTTTAGGAGGAATTTTAATGAAAATTATTTGTAAGGACGGCACTGTAAGAGAATGTGAGAACAAGGAAGAAGAGCTTCATATTCTCCGCCACACTGCGGCGCATATAATGGCACAAGCAATTAAGCGCCTTTATCCCCAGGCGGACTTCGGCTACGGACCGGCTACCGAAAAGGGCTTTTATTATGATGTCGATTTAGGCGATACAAAGCTCACCGACGAAGACCTGCCGGCAATCGAAGCGGAAATGAAAAAAATTGTAAAGGAAAATCTGCCCATTAAGCCCTTTATTCTTCCGAGAGAAGAAGCCGTAAAGCTTATGGAGGAGAGAAACGAAAAATATAAGGTCGAGCATATCGGCGACCTTGACGAGGACGCTGAAATCAGCTTTTATAAGCAGGGCGAATATATCGATATGTGTATAGGACCCCACCTTACCTACACAAAGGCGCTTAAGGCATTTAAGCTTACAAACCTTTCGGGCGCTTACTGGAAAAACGATAAAAACAACAAGATGCTCACCCGTATAGGCGGAGTGGCGTTTCCAAACCAGCAGGAGCTTGACGATTATCTTAAGCTGCTTGAGGAAGCACAGCGCCGCGACCACCGCAAAATAGGCAAGGAAATGAACTTATTTATGCTTTGCGAAGAAGGTCCGGGTTTCCCCTTCTTCCTGCCTAAGGGTATGGCACTTAAAAATGCGCTTATTGATTATTGGAGAGATATTCACTACCGTGACAATTATGTTGAGGTTTCAACCCCGATGATAATGAACCGTAAGCTTTGGGAGACAAGCGGACATTGGGATCATTATAAGGATAATATGTACTCAACCGTAATCGATGACGAAACCTACTGCATAAAGCCGATGAACTGCCCCGGCGGTCTTATGGTATACCGCAGCCGTCCGCACTCATATAAGGAGCTGCCGCTCAGAATCGGCGAGCTGGGTCTTGTACACCGCCACGAATTAAAGGGTTCGTTGCACGGTCTTTTCCGTGTTCGTTGCTTTACTCAGGACGATGCGCATATATTTATGCGCCCCGATCAGATAACCGATGAAATTATGAGCGTTGTTCACCTTATAAATGAGGTTTACACCAAGTTCGGATTTAAGTATTATATTGAGCTTTCAACCCGTCCCGAGGACAGTATGGGCAGCGACGAGGATTGGGAGGCGGCAACCAACGGTCTTAAAGACGCACTTGAAAAGCTTAACCTGCCTTACACAATTAATGAGGGCGACGGCGCTTTCTACGGACCTAAGATTGACTTCCATCTTGAGGACAGCCTTGGCAGAACCTGGCAGTGCGGAACCATACAGCTTGATTTCCAGATGCCGCTTAATTTCGGTCTTGAATATACAGATGAAAAGGGCGAAAAACAGCGCCCGATAATGATTCACCGTGTATGCTTCGGCTCAATCGAGCGTTTCATCGGTATTATTACAGAGCATTTTGCCGGTAAATTCCCGCTTTGGTTAGCTCCTACTCAGGTAAAGGTGCTGCCGGTTTCCGAAAAAACCGCGGAATACTCCGAAAAGGTATACGAGGAATTAAGAAAAGCCGGACTTCGCTGTGAACTTGATAACCGTAATGAAAAAATCGGCTATAAAATCAGAGAAGCCCAGAGCGTTGACCGTGTGCCCTATATGCTGATACTCGGCGCCAAGGAATCCGAAGAAGGTACGGTCTCAGTCCGTAACCGTGACACAGCCGAAACCGTAACAATGCCGCTTTCCGAATTTTTGGATATGGCAATTAAACAAAACAGAGACAGAACCTAAAGAAAAATACCTCTGCGACACCGCAGAGGTATTTTTTTTAATTTCCGCATTCAATGCTTATTCTGTTGAATATTTCAAGTATATCGTCTATCGACGCACTTTTCTTTTCCTCGCCCTGTTTATCGAGAATTATATGTCCCTTATCCATCATAATAAGCCTTGAGCCGTACTCTACTGCATAGCGCAGATTGTGCGTTACCATTATCGCCGTAAGCTTCTTTTCGGTTACTATCTTATTTGTAAGCTCCATAATGATTTCCGCAGTCTTAGGGTCAAGCGCCGCCGTATGCTCGTCTAAAATCAGAAAGTCTATCGGCGTCAGGGTCGCCATCAAAAGCGAAACCGCCTGTCTTTGTCCGCCCGAAAGCGCGCCCATTTTAACATGAAGCTTGTCTTCAAGTCCAAGCCCCAAAGCGGCAAGCTGTTCCTTGTAAAAATCAAACCGTTTTTTATTAAGCGCAAACGAAAGTCCGAACGGCTTACCTTTATTATCCGCAAGCGACATATTTTCAAGTATCGTCATATTCGGGCAGTTGCCCATTGCGGGATTCTGATAAACTCTGCCTATGTTTGCGTAACGCTCAAAATCCTTTTTTTTATTTATGCTTTTACCGTTTATAAGAACTTCTCCGCCGTTTATGGGAATACTTCCGCAGATAATGTTAAGCATTGAGGTTTTTCCGCTGCCGTTACTGCCTATTACCGAGACAAACTCGCCGTCGTTCACGGTGAAATTAAAACCGTCAAACAGGCACATCTCTGTAACAAGACCGGGATTATAAATTTTGGAAATATTTTTAAGCTCTAACATTTTTTTTCACCGAGCCTTTCTCTATATTTCCGAGCACAAGTATTGCAAGGAAAAGCACAGCCGTTATAAGCTTTAACAGGTTTGCCGGAAGTCCGAGGCTTATTGCCACCTGTATACACGCCTTATATATAACACTGCCCGCTATAACTGCGGTAGTTCCCTTAACAAAGCTCATTCTTTTAAAGAGCGTAGTACCTATTATAACCGCCGCAAGACCGAAAACCATCTGTCCCGTTCCCATCATTGCCGAGAAGGAACGCTGTTCATGGCAAACCACAGCACCCGAAAGCGCTACAAGCGCGTTGGACACAACAAGACCGATTATCTTCATTCTGCCCATATCTTTTGCCAAGGTGGTTACAAGCGCGCTGTTATCACCTACCGCTTTAAGCAAAAAGCCGTTTTTGGTCTTAAAATACAGATCAAGCAGTATCTTGCATATTATCATTATTAAAAGCGATACGATGAGCTTTCTTTCCAAAAGCGAAAACGAGCCGAAAATAGCCATTGTCGGGGCGGCTGTAAAGATTGTTTCAACACTTCTCGCGACGGAAAGATTGGAGCCGGCAATTTGCAGATTTACCGAAAAAAGCGCCGTCATTGTGATGATACCCGCAAGCAGGTCACGCACCTTAAGTCTCACATGAATAAAGCCTGTAATAAACCCGGCAGCCGCTCCGGCGGCAATTGCCGCAAGAAGAGTCAGGTAAGGATCAACGCCCTTAACAAGTAAAACAGCGGTCACGGCAGCTCCCAAAGGGAAACTGCCGTCTACCGTTAAATCAGGAAAATCAAGTATCTTATAGGTAATATATATGCCGAACGAAAGCATCGCATATATAAAGCCCTGTGTTAATGTGCTTATTATCAAATCAAGCATTTTTTCTCTCCGAATATATTATTTACACTCTATTGCTTTATCCGAAATATCGGAAGGAACGGTAAGACCCATAGCCGAAACAGCGCCCGAATTTACATAGGTGCTGTACTCTGTAACCGTCTCGTAAGGCATATCCGAAGCCTTGGCCTTGCCCTTTAATATTTTTGCCGCCTGTTTGCCTGCCATTTTGCCAAGCTCGATATAATCAATACCGGCGGAAGCAACACAGCCCTTTTTAACCTGTTCTATTTCACTGCCGTATACCGGAATTTTAGCGGCATTGGTCTTTTCAAGAATAGCAGGAAGCACGCCTACAACATTGTTATCGGTAAGGTTTGTGATGCAGTCAACCTTTTTGTTTATAAGTGTATCTGCAGCCTGTGTAACCGAAGCCTGATCGGCAACGCCGATTTCCTCTATTGTAAAGCCGTATTTGCTCGCTTTTTCTTTGTATTCGGCAATGGCGGAAACCGAGTTGGGTTCGCTTGTGGTGTAAATAATGCCTATTGTTTTAGCGTCAGGCTGAATTTTTCTTATAAGCTCAAGCTGAGGGTCTACGGGAAGCTTATCCGAAACACCGGTGATATTGCCCTCTGTAAGGTTTGCCTCCTCAGGATCTGTAATGGCATTGAATACAACCGGAATGTCCTTATCCTCTGCCGCCGCAAAGCAAGCTGTTGCCGACGGAGTTGCTATCGCGCACATAAGAGCGACATTTTTTGAAGAAAAGTTCTGCGCTATCTGCGTTGCGGTTGAGTTGTCAAACGAAGCATTCTGATAATCAATTTTATAATCCTTGTTTTCTTCAAGTCCGGATTCCTTAAGTCCCTCTAAAAAACCCTCTCGGCAGTTATCAAGCGAAGCGTGCTCGCCGTACTGACTGATTCCGATAACCGGTACTTTAGATTCCTTTTTTCCGCATCCCGCGAAGCTTAATGCCAAAACGGCTACTGTTAATATTGCAATAATTTTTTTCATGGTAATTTTCTCCTTAATAATAATTTTGTTTTTTGGTTTAAGAAAAATTACGCCTGCGCCATCGTTTAGTTAATAAAATCATTGCTGTTTCCTCCGATAAAATAAAAAAGCCTTATCCCATAAAAATATGGGACAAGACTTGTAATCCTGCGGTACCACCCAAGTTGCCGGCTGTGCCGACCGCTCATTTCTTACACCTCATTATGTAAGCCGTTCGGATAACGGGTACGGATCCCGTCGGCCGCTACTCGCATTCGCTTTCGTGCCGCCCTCATAAGTCCATTCACAATACTCTCCGCCGCAGTATTTCCACCGACAACTGCTCTCTAAACACATTAAGTAAAGCTACTCTTCTTAATCACAGGTTTTTCTTTTGTTGTGCCTATATTATCACACCGATTTTTATTTGTCAAGTGTTTTTTTGAAAAATTTTTTCTTTTTCCTCAAAAACGCCGTCTTCCCTTGTTTTATCGGCAAGGTCCGCTCTGGCGTTCGAAAGCATAAGCTTAATGCGGTTTTCCTGATTTACCTTCGAAGCACCTGAATCATAGTCTATCGCCACTATATTCATATCGGGATTCTTTTCCTTAAGCGGTTTCATCATACCCTTTCCGCATATATGGTTGGGCAAGCAGCCGAACGGTTGGGTACAAACTATATTATGCACGCCCTCGTCGTTAAGTTCAAGCATTTCCGCAGGCAGTAGCCATCCCTCACCCATTTTTGTTCCAAAGCCCATAAAATCTTTTATAAGCTCCATAGTATGAGCTATCGGCGTGGGCGGTGTAAAGTTACCGTCCTCCTTCATAAGCTCGATAATCTCGTTTTGCTGCTTTTGCAGGTACTTAAATACAAAGTTCAGAACCGGCTTTCTGATTTTATGTAAACCGTAGAGCCATATGTCCGTAAGGTTTGACACAAGACAGTACATAAAGAAATCGAGAAGTCCCGGTACGGTAACCTCCGCACCCTCGTCTATTAAAAACTGCTCAAGATTATTGTTGCCGAGCGGCGAATATTTAACATAAATTTCGCCTACCACGCCCACCTTAACCTTTTCCTCGTCTCTACGGGGTATTTCAGCAAAGCGTTCCAACATCATTTTGCAGTTTTTCTTTACCTTTTTAAAGGATATACCCTCTGTCTGCATCTTATCCGCCAAAAGCGCGGTAAGTTCGTCCGCAAGACGCTCGGTCTGACCTTTGTTTATTTCATACGGCTTGCACTGATTTACAAGGGTAAGCAACATATCGCCGTAAATAATTCCATAGAAAAGCCTGTGGAGCATAGACAGTGTAAGCTTAAAGCCGGGGTGCTTTTCAAGACCCGCAAGGTTAAGCGAGATTACGGGTACATAGCCGTAGCCTGCCCGTTCAAGCGCTTTTCTTAGGAGAAATATATAATTTGACGCACGGCATCCGCCGCCGGTCTGAAAAAGAATAAGAGCGGTCTTATGCGGATCGTATTTGCCTGATTTAAGCGCGTCGATAAACTGACCTATTACAAGAATAGCGGGATAACAGGTATCGTTATGAACATATTTAAGACCTGTTTCTATTATCCTGTGTCCCGTGGTTTCAAGCAACTCCATATTATAGCCGTAGCTTGCAAAAACCTTTAAAAATATTTTAAAGTGGCGAGGAAGCATATTAGGAACAAGTATGGTATATTCCTTTTTCATTTCCTCGGTAAAAGGAATATATTTACGCTCTTCCACCTTTTTCTCCCCTTTCTTCAAGCGCCCCGATAAGGGAACGGAGCCTTATTTTAACGGCGCCCAAATTCGTTATCTCATCAATTTTGATTTGGGTATAGAATTTACCCTTGCTTTCAAGAATTTCACGCACTTCGTCGGTTGTGATTGCGTCAACTCCGCAGCCGAACGACACCAACTGCACAAGCTGCGTATCGTTATGCTCTGCGGCATAACGCGCCGCCCTGTACAGCCTTGCGTGGTAAGTCCACTGATTAAGAACCTTTACGGTGAAAGGTTCCGCCAAACGGAAAACGCTGTCTTCGCTTACCACCGCAAAGCCGAGGGAATTAGCAAGCTTATCAATGCCGTGGCCTATCTCCGAATCTATGTGGTACGGACGGCCTGCAAGTATCATAATCTTTTTACCGTGCTCTCTGGCATAGCTTAAAGCACGGCTTCCCTCGTCTCTTACCGCCTGCATATACTCATCGTATTTATGTAAACCGTATTCCACAGCCGATTTTACCTCACCCTTGGTAATTCCGCCGTAGAATTTACTTAAATATGAATACAGCTCACGGGAAAGCTCTTTCTTGCTGTTGATATTAAGATACGGATATAAGAATTTAACCTTAGAAAGCTCCTCAACATTGCCGTTTAAAAGCTCCGAGTAGTATGCGACAACAGGACAGTTGTAATGATTATCTGTCATTTTTTCGTCCATATTGTAGGTAAGACATGGGTAGAAAATCGCGTCAACCCCATCTGCAATCAGAGTTTCGATATGCCCGTGCATTATCTTTGCGGGATAGCACGCCGTATCGGACGGAATTGAGAACTGCCCCTTTTCGTATATCCGCCTTGTTGACATAGGCGATACCTTAACGCAAAATCCGAGCCTTGTAAATATCCCGTGCCATAAAGGCAATAGCTCGTACATACCGAGCGCAAGCGGCATACCGACAGTTCCACTACTGCCCTTTTCCGATTTAAGCGAGGTAAGATAATTCCGTTTAAATTCATATAAATTCGGCAGCTGTTCTTCGGATGAAGTTTTACCGAGACCCTTTTCACACTGGTTGCCCGAAATAAATTTCTTCCCGTCACCAAAAGAATTTACCGTAAGTCTGCAGTGGTTTGTACATCCGTTGCACACTGCGGATTTTGCGGTGTGACTGAAGCTTTTAAGCGCTTCTCGGCTTATAATCGACGATTTTTCGGTACGCTTTGAGTAAAGCGCCGCACCGTATGCGCCCATAAGACCCGCAATAGACGGACGGATAACAGAATGTCCTATCTCTCTTTCAAACGCACGCAAAACCGCGTCATTATAAAAGGTTCCGCCCTGAACGACTATTTTTTCGCCGAGCTCCGCCGCGGACGATGCCCTTATAACCTTATAAAGCGCATTTTTAACAACGCTTATTGAAAGTCCTGCGGAAATATCCTCTACCGTTGCGCCGTCCTTTTGGGATTGCTTAACTGAGGAATTCATAAACACGGTACAGCGGCTGCCGAGGTCAACAGGAGCTTTTCCCTCAAGTCCCTTAGCGGCAAAATCCTCAATAGAATATCCCATCGCCTTAGCAAAAGTCTCAAGGAAAGATCCGCAGCCCGAGGAGCACGCCTCGTTAAGCATAATGCTGTCGATAGCGCCGTTTCTTATCTTAAAGCATTTAATGTCCTGACCGCCTATATCGAGTATAAATTCAACATCGGGTTCGAAATATTTTGCGGCGGTATAATGCGCGATTGTCTCTACCAATCCCATATCGACAGAAAAGGCATGCTTAATAAGCTCCTCGCCGTAGCCTGTAACGGCAGAGCCCGCAATTTCAATTCTGTCGCCGCAAAGACTGTATATTTCGTTCAACTGCTCACGGACTATTTCAACCGGATTACCCTTGTTTGAAGCATAATACGAATAAAGTATCTCATTTTTATCGTTTAAAAGACAAAGTTTTGTTGTGGTAGAGCCGCAGTCTATTCCGAGGTACGCTTTGCCGCAGTAAGCATTTATATCCGCACATTTTACCGATGATTTCAGGTGTCGGTTCTTAAATTCGTTATATTCTTCCTCATTTGCGAAAAGCGGTTTTAATCTGCCCTTTGCGGAAGATACCCCCGCCGCCTTTTCAACAAGCTTTAAAAGCTCGTCTGCCGTAAATACATCTTGCTGCTGTTCGGCGTAATATGACGCGCCGAGAGAAACGGCAAAGCGTGCGTAATCGGGAAATACCGCGTTTTCATCACTTAATTTAAGCGTTTCCTTAAACCGTATGCCGAGACCTTTGCAGTAATAAAGCGGTCCGCCTAAAAACAGCACCTTGCCCTCAATTTTTCTGCCCTGCGCCAAACCTGCAATAGTCTGATTTACCACCGCCTGATAAATGCTGGCGGCAATGTCCTCTTTTCTTGCGCCCTGATTTAAGAGCGGCTGAATATCCGTCTTTGCGAAAACGCCGCACCTTGAAGCAATGGGGTAACGCCTGCCTGCGTTAAGGCTTAATTTATCAAGCTCGTCAACGGTTATATTGAGAAGAGTCGCCATCTGGTCTATAAAAGCTCCCGTACCTCCGGCACAGGTCCCGTTCATTCGTTCGTCAATACCGCCGTCGAAGAAAATTATTTTGGCGTCCTCTCCGCCAAGCTCAATAACGCACGAAGTATCGGGTTCTTTAAGCTTTACAACCTGTGCGGTAGCAAAAACCTCTTGAACAAACGGTATATGCGCCGCCTCCGCAAGACCGAGACCGGCAGAGCCGGAAATTGCCGCTTTGACAGAGCCTTCGCCGGTTATTTCCTTTACAAGACCCAAAAGCTCTGCCGTTTTTTCACGCACCTGTGAAAAATGGCGTTCGTAACGCTCAAGCAATATTTCATCGCCCTTTCGCAACACGACCTTAGCGGTTGTTGAGCCTATATCAATTCCGAGTGCATATTCAAAATCGAGTTTTTTAGCGTCCATCTCGTTAAAATTCCTCCAAAGACCGCACGGTCTCTTAATAAAAAATTCAATGTTAACTATGCAATTATACTATAAAAGCTGTTAAAAAACAATAAACAAAGTTTTAATAAAAAAGCCGTCCTGCCTTTCGGCAAGACGACTGAAAAAACAATACTGATTAATCCTTCTTGAAGAAGTTAATAACATCGCTGTAGCTCTCGTCATCATCGGCACTGTTACCGAGAATAGAAGCTAAATCGTTGTTTTTCTCTTCCTTTTTATCGTCTCCGAGACCTGTCGCAACAACGGTTACACGGATAGTATCCTCAAGCGTATCGTCAAGCTGAGCACCCCAGATGATGGTTGCGTCCGGATGAGCCATATCCGAAATAATCGAGGAAGCAAGTTCAACTTCCTCAAGACCGATATCCGAAGAACCTGTAATGCTGATGATAACGCCGCGGGCATTTTCCATAGAGGTCTCGATAAGCGGACTGCTGATTGCGGTTCTTGCCGCCTGCTCAGCCTTATCTCGGCCGGTAGCAACACCGACGCCCATATGAGCGTAACCTGCGTCTGCCATAATCGACTTAACATCGGCAAAGTCAAGGTTAACGAGAGCTGTAACATTGATAAGCTCGGAAATGCTCTGAACGCCCTGACGGAGAACATCATCGGCAATATCAAACGCATTCTTAAAGGTTATCTTCTGCTCAGAAACGAACTTCAAGCGCTCGTTCGGGATTACAACGAGGCTGTCTACCTGCTCACGGAGAGCCGCAATTCCGGCTTCTGCCTGAGTCATGCGCTTTTTGCCCTCAAAAGCAAACGGCTTTGTAACAATACCTACCGTAAGTATGCCAAGCTCCTTAGCTATACCTGCAACGATGGGAGCGGCTCCTGTTCCTGTTCCGCCGCCCATACCTGCGGTAATGAAAATCATATCCGCACTGCGTATAGCCGCGGCGATCTCGTCACGGGATTCCTCTGCGGCGGCTTTACCGTTGTCCGGATTTCCGCCGGCACCCATACCTGCCGTGGTCTTGTCGCCTATCTGTATTTTCTGATTAGCTTTAGACTGAATCAAAGCCGCTTTATCTGTATTAACAGCGATAAATTCAACGCCTCTTACACCGGCGTCCACCATACGGTTTACAGCGTTTCCGCCGCCGCCGCCTACGCCTACAACCTTAATTTGTACGACATTCTCTTGTTCTTCTGCAACTTCAAATGGCATTTTGAATTCCTCCGTATTTATGTAAAATCTATATTATACAATATCACTTATTATGATGATAACATATATCTTTTTAAATTTCAATACTTTTTATTACATATTTGTAATTTTTTATATTCTCACAAAAAAAGCCTTTAAAACAGTGCGTATATTGTCTATTCAACCGCACCCTCGACAAAGCTCCCCTCTGTATTCGTCGCGCTCCACATACTGAGATTTACAGTACCGGTTTTCGATTTGTCGATATTTTTTATCATACCCTCAAGGTGGGCAAATTTGTTTTCAAGACTGTTTGAAGTTCCGAACTCGACAACAAACCTTCCGTCTGTTTTAATTTTAATATCAAGCTCATCAGCAATATCAATTCGGTCAAGCTTCATATTGTATTTATCTGCAAGCTCTTTTATGTTTTCTATAAGTTTGCCGCTTTTGTTGTCCTTATAATGCACATCCGCGCCGACCTTGAACTCAGCACTGTCGGCAATTATAACCAAACAACCCTCGGGCGCCTCGTCATAGCAGTTTAAAATGTGCCAGTTCTCGCTTACGGCGTAATATTTATCATCCGCCTTAAAGCAGGCATATTCTGCGGCGTCCTTTACCTTTAACTTTAAAGTTCCGGGCAGCTTACGGCTTATTTCGGTTTCTTCTATATACGGCAGTTTTTTATTCAAAACGGCAGCGTCCGCCTTTGCCCTTAACAGATTGTCACCCTTTTTAATGTTTGCCGCTTCAAGTATCTGTTCGGCGGTGTATTTTTCACTGCCGGAAACGGTAATTTGCTCTATCGGGAAAAACACCGTGACCGAAAGCGCCGCCAAAACCGCTATAAGCATAACAGTTAAAAAGAACAGAAATATTTTAATACGGCGGCGGTGAATTTTTCTCTGCCTAAGCTTTCTTTTGCGTGTAAATTCATCGTTTATTCTTTCATTTTTCACGCCTTTTCACTCCGTTTATTCTTTCTTTATCTTTGCGCCCAATGCGGCAAGAGTCCCAGTTATATCATCATATCCCCGTTCGATATGATGTATTTCGCTTATCCTCGATTCGCCTGACGCCGCAAGCGCGGCAATTACAATAGCGGCTCCGCCCCTCAAATCGGTAGCTTTGCAGTCTGCCGCCGAAAGTCTGTCTACGCCTTCTATCACGGCAATTTTGCCCTCGGTTTTTATCTTTGCGCCGAACCTTTTAAGCTCATCGACATATCTGAAACGGTTTTCGAATATATTTTCTACAAAGACGGATGTTCCGTCCGCCCTGCATAAAAGCGCGGCGGCGATAGGACCCGCGTCCGTCGGGAAGCCGGGATATACAAGGCTTCGCACGGTAGGTACACGGCAAAGTCTTTCGGGCGCCTTAAGCCTTATTGATTTACCGCTTATATTCACTTTACAGCCGGTCTCCTTAAAAAGCCAAAGCACAGACGCCATATGCGGCGGCATTGCGTTTTTAAGTGTTAATTCTCCGCCCGTTATCGCGGCGCATGCCATATAGGTCGCCGCAACTATTCGGTCAGGTATAATCGTATGTTCGGTACCTTTAAGGACATTTACGCCCTGTATTCTCACCGTATCCGAGCCGCAGCCGTTGATTCTGGCTCCCGCACGGTTCAAAAAATCCGCAAGGTCGCTTATTTCAGGCTCCTTTGCGGCGCCGTGGATTACGGTCTCGCCGTCAGCGGTTACAGCGGCTAAAATTATATTTTCGGTAGCGCCCACGCTCGGAAAATTAAGGGTAATTTCCGCTCCTTTAAGACCGTCCTTTGCAACACAGTTTAAATAACCGTGTTCTTCGTGCACGGTAACGCCCATTTTTTCAAGTGAAGAAAGGTGCAGGTCTATCGGTCTCGGACCCAGCTCACAGCCGCCGGGACTGCTTATTACCGCCCTGCCCGTTCTGCCTATCATAGCTCCCAAAAACACAACCGAGGAGCGCATTTCGCGCATAAGCGTATCGGGTATATCGTAATTACAGGCGTTTGTGCCGTCCGTAATTACCGTGCCGTTTTCATTGCGGCACCGACAGCCGAGGTGCGACAGTATTTTAAGCGAGGTCTCGACATCCGAAAGCTTCGGACAGTTATGTATCACACACTCGCCGTCGCAAAGCACGGTTGCCGCAAGCACAGGCAGTACGCTGTTTTTAGCGCCCTGAACGCTCAGTTCTCCGCAAAGCCTGTTTCCGCCGTTTATAACAATTTCAGACATATGTGCACCCTCTCGCAGTAAAAACTTTTCTCACAGTTCATACTATGCGAAAGGTGTAAAAATGTCACGGCTCGGTATATAATTGCATCAAAACATCATATATTCTTTTATTTGCGTCTGCAATGGCATGCTTTTTTGCGTTAGCTCCCATTTTTTCAAGCAAGGGTTTATTTTCTATTATATCGAAAACCGCCTTAATAAGACTGTCCCCCGTAAGGTCCTTTTCCTCAAGCACCTCAGCGGCACCCGCATTTTTAAGGGTCATCGCATTATGGTACTGATGATTTTCCGCAACATACGGAGACGGTATTAAAATCGATGGCTTGCCGAGACACGAAAGCTCGCTTAGGGTTATAGCGCCCGCGCGGCATATAACAAGGTCAGCCGCCGCCATACATACATCCATATCGGAGATATACTCACGCACATCCGTAAGCGGCGAAAGCTTAATATCCTTTAACGCCTCTCTCATAGCGGAATATCCCGACTTGCCTGTTCCGTGTATATGATAAAATTTATCTTCACCGTTACAGTGCTTAATAAGCTCGGTTACGGCTTCGTTTATTCTTCTTGCTCCCAAAGAGCCGCCGAACGAAAGTATAAGCGGACGGTTGTCAAGTCCCAGTCTCGCCCTCGCTTCCTCTCGGCTCATACGCAAAAGCTCTTCCCTTACCGGATTGCCTGTTATTACGGGCTTTTTTTTGAGCTTTAAATACTTTTCAGCCTCAGGCATCGCAAGCATTACCCTGTCCGCTTTGCGGGAAAGCATTTTTGTGGTAACTCCCGGAAAAGCGTTTTGTTCGTGAATTGCGGTTTTAAGGCCCAATTTGTGCGCTTCTCTTAAAACAGGGCCGCTTACAAATCCGCCTGTTCCCACAACAAGATCCGGCTTTATTTCCTTAAGGATTTTTTTAGAATCGGCGGATGAGGAAAAAGCCTTTCCCACCGCCTTTATATTTCTTTCGATATTCTTTAAGCTGATTTTCCGCTGAAATCCGGCAACATCAATCGTTCTGAAATCGTATCCCTTTTCCGGAACCAGCTTAGCCTCAAGCTTATCGGCAGTCCCTATATACGATATTTCGGCGTCAGGATGCCGTTCCTTTATGTAACCGGCAACCGCAAGAGCCGGATTAATATGACCTGCCGTTCCGCCGCCGGCAAAGAGAATTTTCATTTCCCCACTCCCAATTACGATTTTTCTATTGCAGCTCCTCTTGAAACCGAAAGAACTATTCCCATTTCGGCAAGGAGAATTAAAAGCGATGTTCCGCCGTAGCTGAAAAACGGCAGGCTGATACCAGTATTCGGTATTGTATTCGTAACAACCCATATATTAAGCATTGCCTGAAGTCCCACCTGAAAGGTAAGTCCCAGCGCAAGCAAGGAACCGAATTTATCCTGTGCGCGCATAGCTATTGTAAAACCGCGCCAAACAAGCAAGCAGAAAAAGAGTATTATAACGATTGCGCCCACAAGTCCCAATTCTTCGCAGACAATAGCGAAAATAAAGTCATTGTGCGGTTCGGGCAGCCATAGATATTTTTGTCTTGACTGACCTATTCCTCTGCCGAGTATTCCGCCCGAGCCTATTGCCAAAAGGGACTGAATGGTCTGAAACCCTTTTGATTTAGCGTCCGCCCACGGGTCAAGCCAATATTTTATACGGTCCGAGCCGTAACTGATAACACCCGTGGCAATAGCCAAAGCTCCGCCGCCGACACCCGCTATAACACCGCCTATAATATAACGCTTCTGCAGCCCCCCGACTATAAGAAGAACGATTCCGATTGCAAAAATAAGCACAGTAGCGGACAGGTGCGGCTCAACCACTACAAGCACGCACGGAATACCCAGAAGCAAAACGAGAAAAGCTACAAATTTAAAGCTTTTCATTTGCTTGTGATTTGCCGCAATCAGCGACGCAAATAAGAGTATTACAGCGAATTTCGCAATTTCGGAAGGCTGAAAATTGATAGGTCCTATAACTATCCAGCGCTTAACATCCTTCCCCTTAAGCATCGGCGGAAGTATCTTAACCACTGCAAGCAGAGCTACCGAAACAATATAAAGCACCCAAGCGAATTTACGCCAAAAATGGTAATCGATTTTTGATATTAAAAGCATTACCGCTACGCCGACCGCCGCAAAAAGCGCCTGACGGGAAATAAACTTGTAGCTGTTGCCGTACTGCTCGTAGGAAAAAGCGTAGCTTGCGGAAAAAAGCATGACAAGTCCTGTTGTAAGCAGAATAAGCACAAGAGCCAAAAAGGTTATATCAAGCTTACCGTTTAACGGCTCAGACCTTTTCTTTTTTGCCATGCCTTTCCCTCCGAATCATTTTACCAATTAAATATTAACGGCAGTAACGCAACGGTACACCCTGCCGCCGCAATGAGTGAAAACACTAAAACTACTTTTTGTTCCGACCATCCGCACATTTCAAAATGGTGATGAAGCGGTGCCATTTTAAAAATTCGCTTTTTGGTCTTTTTATAATACGCAACCTGAATAATATCCGAAAGCGCCTCAAGGAAATAAGTCACTCCGGCAAATATAAGTAACACGGGTCTGCCTATACCGAAGGATATAGCTACAACCATTCCCCCCAAGAACATAGAACCCGTATCGCCCATAAACACCTTAGCGGGTTTAGAATTCCAGACTATAAACCCTACGCACGCTCCCGCAAGTGCGGCGGAAACTGCATTCATTCCGGAATTATAAAGAAATCCCGAGCCTAACATAAACGCACAGGCAACCACAAGCGTAACGGAGGACGCAAGACCGTCAACACCGTCAGTAAGGTTCACCGCATTTGTAAAGCCGTATATGAACATAAGCGCTATCGGCCAAAAAATAAGCCCGAAGCCTTTTGTAATATCAATATCACCCACAAACGGTACGGTTGTAGTTTTCATTCCCGACAGACAAAGCGTTGCAAGATAAGCCGCCGCAATAAGGAGCTGTAAAAAAGTCTTTTGCCTTGCGGTAAGTCCGAGATTGCGCTTTTTAACAACCTTTATATAATCATCCATAAAGCCGACAGCCGACATACAAAGTGCCATAAGAATACCTGCAAGTAACACGGAGAGACGGTATCCGTCCCGCATTTCCATAGCAAATCTACCCTTTATAACGGCTGAATAGGCATATGACACGCCGAGCGACAAAAGCACTCCGGCAATCATCATAAATCCGCCCATTGTAGGCGTTCCCTGCTTTTCCTTGTGCCATTTCGGACCTATATCAAGAATAGTCTGCCCAAAATGCAGCTTTCTTAAATAAGGAATAACAATATACCCTAAAAGCGCCGTTACCGCAAACGCGACCGCCGCCGCTATCACCGATGTAAAATCTTTCATTTCCGATTCCCCTTAATTAATAACCGTTCAGGTAAGTTCCTTAAGCGCCTCGGCGACAACTTCCCTTTCATCAAGGTGTATTGTGCCCGTTTTTAAAATCTGATAAGTCTCATGTCCCTTGCCTGCAAGCACCACTATATCGTCAGGCAAGGCTATTGAAATTGCATACTTAATAGCTTCAATTCGGTTTTCAATCACTTTATAGGGAGTAGCACTTCCCTTCATTCCCTCTAAAATATCCTTTATAATGGCTCCCGGTTCTTCGGTACGGGGATTATCGCTTGTAACCACCGCAAAATCCGCAAAATGTACCGCAATATTGCCCATAATCGGTCTCTTTGTTTTGTCACGGTCTCCGCCGCACCCGAATACGACAATCAGCCTGTTTTTCTTACATTCACGGAAAGTGGAAAGTATGTTTTTAAGACCGTCCGGTGTGTGCGCATAGTCTATTATAACCGTAAAATCCCTGCCCGTGGGTACTACCTCTGCTCTGCCCTTAACACCGTGCATTTCCGCAAGAGCGGACGCCGCCGTGCCGAGCGGTATACCTATCTCCACCGCACAGGAGACCGCGCAAAGCGAATTGTAAACCGTAAATCTGCCGCCCGTACCGACCTTAATATGCTCAATTGCAGTGTCGCTTACAAACTCGTAATCAACCCCTGTCGGATGGTAGTTTATCCCCTTTGCGCTGTATGTTGAGTCGTTTCCGGTCGAATAGGTCACGACCTTGCAGTCAAGGCCCTCCATTATCTTTTCCGCATACGAATCGTCGCTGTTTATAATTGCCGTCCGGCACATCTTAAACAGCTTTTTCTTTGCGTTAAGATAATTCTCCATAGTAATATGGTAATCAAGATGGTCCTGAGTAAGATTAGTAAACATCGCCGCCTCAAAATCAAGTCTGTATACACGGCACTGGTCAAGCGCGTGCGACGATACCTCCATTATAACATATGTGCAGCCTTTTGCCTTCATAAGCGCAAAAAGTGAATTAAGCTCATAAGCGTTAGGCGTGGTATTGTGCGTTGCGATTATCTCATCGCCTATCATATTCTGGATAGTTCCGATAAGACCGACCTTATATCCGGCTTTTTCTATAATCTGCTTTAACATATAGGTAACGGAGGTTTTGCCGTTTGTACCCGTAACACCCAAAAGCTTTAAATCCTTTGCAGGCTCGCCGAACCATTTAGCGCACATATCGGCATATGCCGCATGCGTATTCGGTACGATTATTTGGTTTTCGGCACCGGTATCTCTCTCGGCTATAATAACGCAGGCGCCCGATTTAACGGCAGTCTCTGCGTAATTGTGACCGTCCGACACCGCGCCGACTATGCACACAAAAGCATATCCCGGCTTTACCTGCCTTGAATCGCAGGTTATGCCCGTAATTTCAAGCTCTCCCAAATTCTTTTCGCAATCTACCAAATTACTGAGTTTCATTTTTTCTCCTTTATCACCCGTCAACAACGGTTTCGTCGCCGAAGTACACCGTTACCACGGTACCCGGGTCGACGCTCTCGCCCGCGTTAATGCTCTGCTTGTAAGATTTAATTCCGCCTGTTGTGGAATTACCCGCAAATTCTATGTTAATTCCGGCATTTGCGGCGGCGGCGTTGACCTCGGACGCCGTAAAGCCGGTAAGATTGGGTACTGTAACCTTTTCTGTTCCTGTGTCCTCCGTGTACAGAATAACTATTCCGCCGGATATAACCTTGCTTCCGGCTTCGGGAAGCTGTCTTACAACAGTTTCGCCCGAACCTACGACCTTGTATTCAAGCTTAGCCGCGGTAACCTTTCCTTTAGCGTCGGATATATCGTTTCCGGCACAGTCGGGAACAGTAAACGAAAGCTTTTTAAGCTCTTCGTCCGTATAGCTCGGTTCATACCCCAAGTACGGAAGTATATCGCTCATTATCTGCGAGTTTACAGGTGCGGAAATAAGTCCGCCGTAGTATTTATCGCCCTTAGGCTCGTCAAGCATTACATAAACGGCAATTTCAGGCTTTTCTATCGGAGCCACGGTCACGCAGGAGCCGATATACAGTGCCTTATCGCCCGTTGCGAGAATTTTTGACACCTTTTGCGAGGTTCCGGTCTTTGCGCCTATATTATAGCCCGCGACAAGCGCGTTTTTTGCGCCGTTTTCGGAAACATACTGCATAAGACTGCGCATTGTGGCGGAGGTTGACTCCGAAACCACCTGTCTTTTATACGAGGAAGAAGCGGTTTCCGCAACCTTACCTTCGGAATCAAGCTTTTTTTCAACCAAATGCGGCTGAACGAGATAACCGCCGTTTACAGCGGCAGACACAGCGGAAATAAGCTGTATCGGAGTTACATTGAAGGTCTGACCGAATGACGCAGACGCAAGCTCGACAGGACCCATTTTATCCTCCTTATGGTAGGTGGACATTGCCTCGCCGGGTAAATCTATCCCTGTTTTTTCGGTTAAACCGAATGCTTTAAAATATTTTGAAAATGTCGGTACGCCGATAAACTGACCGATAGTGATAAACGCGGGATTGCAGGAATTAGATATTGCCTGCATAAGATTTTGCGTACCGTGTCCGCCCGCCTTGTGGCAGTGATAGGACTGACCCGCCACAGAAGCGTGGCCGTTACAGTAAAAGCTTGAATTATTGTTAATAAGATTTTCTTCTATTGCGATGGACGCCGTTATTACCTTGAAAACAGAGCCAGGCTCCATTGTATCGGAAACGGCTTTGTTACGCCACTGGCGGTTCATAAGCTCGCTTTTAAGCTTTTTCTTTTCTTCCTCGCCCTCTGTCGCGTCAACCTTTGCCTGGTCCTCAGCGGAAATAGTAAAAGGTTCATTAGGGTCAAAATCGCCCTTTACCGCCATCGCTAGTATAGCGCCCGTGTTTACATTCATAACAACGGCGGCTCCGCGCTCGGCAATCCGGTTTTCGGCAATAGCCGCTTCAAGGTACTTTTCGGCAGTGTACTGAACATACGAATCAAGAGTGAGTACAAGAGATTTGCCCTTTACGGCGTCCTCAACCTTTTCGTAGGAAAGACGCATATCGGCACCTACCGCATTTTTAGCGGCAACAACACGACCCGCAATTCCTGTCAAATCATTGTCGTAGTAGCTTTCAATTCCGGCAAGACCCTGATCGTCCGAGCCTACAAAGCCCAATACAACCGACGCCAAATTCTCGTTAGGATAATATCTTTTTGTCGTCTCGTCAAGACCTATATATTTTACAAGAGACAGCTTTTCGTTGTCAAGAATAAACTGTCTTATTTTGTCGGCGACGGTCTTGTCGATTTTTTTCTTTACTATTACATAATAGGAATTTTTTTCTGTATATCCGTAGACTGTATCGTAATCAAGCTCCAGTATTTCCGAAAGTCCGGTCGCAATGGTTTTTTTTACGGTTTCCGCCTCTTTTTCGTCCTTAAGTCTTTTTATGCCGTTCGGAGTTATGTAAACCGTCCACGCAGGTGAGCTTGTGGCGAGAATCTGCATATTTCGATCATAAATATCGCCTCTGGGCGCAGTAACAAGACTGTCGTAAAGCTGCTGTTCAGAGGCTTTGTTTTGATATTCCTCGCCCTTTATAACCATAATGTTAAAAAGGCTTATTCCGGAAACTATCGAGAGCGAGAGAATAAGCGAAACCATTATAACAATTATTCTTGTAACCATTGTTTTGCTCGGTTTTACGGTCACAGATGTCGCTCCTTTCAAAATATCCGAATACGAGAGTCGGCAAAACAACTCTCGTACTTTTTATTCAGCGTTCACACTGATAATTATATTAACCTTATACCTGTGTTTATTACTCTGCGGTAACAACACTTCCGTCGGATTTAACCGCCTTATCCTTATCGTTGACTCTTATATACTTAACATTTTCCTTTTCCATTTTCCGCATACCGAGCTGAGTTGCCTCAAGCTCAATATTTGCGTAGGAAATTCTCCTCTGCATTTCCATTTCAAGACTTGTCTTTTCGCTGTCAAGCTCCTTGATAACGGAATTAACCTCGCTGATTTCGTTATTGACCTCATTTATCTGAAGTCTTAATGCTATGTTGCCGCAAAGTCCCGCCAAAATAAACACGGCGGTCATAATAAGTCCCGCGGGAGAAGCAAGTCTTCTTGCCGCAGCCTTTGTGCGCTTTCTTGAACGCTCGGCAGTCTTCGGCATTACAACAATATTATCACGATTATCGGGAGTTCTTTGGGGCTTCGGGCTGAACATTTCAAAATCATATGCCAAGCTGTCGTTATAATACTTTATATTATCCATTGCTATACTCCTTCTCCTCAGTTCTTAACTATTACACGCAGCTTTGCGCTCCTGCTTCTTGGGTTTGCGCTAAGCTCTTCCTCGCTCGGTTCAATGGGTTTGCGTGTTTTTAAATGACCTTCCGGCGTTCTTCCGCACACACACACGGGAAAATCGGGCGGACAAATACAACCGGTACAGTATTCTTTAAATTTTTGTTTTACCATTCTGTCCTCAAGCGAATGGAATGTGATTATTGCAAGTACTCCGTCCTTATTTAAAAGACCGAACGCTTTATCAAGTGCGGTGGCAAGCTCGTCAAGCTCGCCGTTTACGGCAATTCTCACTGCCTGAAAGCATTTTCTTGCGGGGTGTCCGTCCCTGCGCATTTTTGCCGGAACAGCCGAAGCTATAAGTTCCGCCAGTTCAAGAGTCGTGGTAATCGGCTTTTTTTCTCTTTCGTTTACTATTCGGTTCGCTATCTTATAGGAGTATTTCTCCTCGCCGTATTCTCTGAATATCCTCTCAAGCTGTTCCGCTGTATAACCGTTAATTATATCGGCGGCGGATACCCCGCTTTTGCTCATTCTCATATCAAGCGGTGCGTTCTGTCTGTACGAAAAGCCCCTCTCGGCATTATCAAGCTGGTAAGATGAAACACCCAAATCAAGTAAAATGCCGTCCGCAGAGGAAATCCCCTGTTCTTCAAGCGCCGTATCCATTTCGCTGAAATTGCTTTCTATTACCGTTGCAGGATAACCTTTAAGTCTGTTGGAAGCCGTTTTTACAGCGTCAGGGTCACGGTCTAAGGCGTACAGATGACCCGCCGTGAGCCTTTTTGCTATTTCCAAAGAATGTCCAGCTCCGCCGGCCGTGCCGTCAACATATATTCCGTCGGGCTTTATGTCAAGCGATTCTATCGTTTCGTTAAGCAAAACCGATTTATGTGAAAATTCCATCAGAAATTAAGCTCCTCAACAATAGACGCAATGGATTCCGGCGTATATTCCGCATTTTCCGCGTTCCAAAGCTCGGTATTCCATATTTCAAGATTTGTATCCATACCGATTATGTGAGCCTCGCCGTCAAGCTGTGCGTATTCGCGCAAAACAGGCGGAATAAGTATTCTTCCCTGCGAATCAAAATCAATGCTGAACGCACCGTCATACAAGAAGCGTTTTACCGCACTTGATTTAGCGCTCGGAAGCGTTCCTATTTTCTCTACAAGCTTGTCCCATTCCTCGGAAGAATAAACACAAAGGCAACGCTTGCCGTAAATTCCGCGGCAAATCATAAAGCCGGAACCCAGTTCCTCACGGAGTTTTGCCGGAATGAAAACCCTGCCTTTTTTATCTATGTTGTGTTGATAGCCACCAAAAAGCACGATTTTCACCTCTTTCGCTCCACTTTAATGCACTTTAATGGTTTTTGACTCCACTTTTCACCACTATGATTGTATTATAAGCTCTGTAAAAGAAAAAATCAAGCAATTTTTTAAAGTTTACATAAATTTTTTCGAATATTTTATGTCATCAATATATGTAGTGCTTCATTTTGCTCCGAAACACAATTTTCGGGCATAAAAATAAAGCCTGCGGTTTCCCGGCGGCTTTGATTGAAACTTTCACTTTTACTGTTGACAAAAAGAGTTGCGGCAGTATAATTAAATTATTATGAAAGACGATACTTTTTCCGACTTTGCCGTAAAAACGGCGGAACATTCAAGACTTTTAAAAACAGCTCAATATATTCAGCACGGCAATACCTCCTGTTTACTGCACAGCATAGCCGTGGCGTATTTCTGTTACCGTTTATCGGTAAGGCTCGGCTTTTTAAGGCTTCACAAAAATGAACTTGTGCGCGGCGCGCTTTTGCACGATTATTTTTTGTATGACTGGCACATTCCCGATAAAAACCGTCCTATGCACGGGCGCTATCACCCGAAAGCCGCATACAAAAACGCTTCGGAGGATTTCAGCCTCACACCGATAGAGGAGGATATTATAAAAAAGCATATGTTCCCTCTTACATTTACTCCGCCATCGTACCGTGAAAGCGTATTGGTATGCCTTGTGGACAAGGCTTGCTCCGTTTATGAGATTTTTAAGAAAAACGCATACAAAAGCGGCCCGATACACATCGCATTCGAAAAGGTAAGGAGCAGCAGAAAATGAATTACATAAAGAAACCCCCCAAAAACCTTCCCGTTTTGCAAAAATATGAAACGGTAGTCGCAGGCGGCGGGGTTTCGCCCGAACGGACAATATCAAGTATAGCCACAATACCTCAAATAAGAATGACAAGAAGAATAGACGGCATTTTCACACAAAACGACGGCGACATAAGCCGTGAGCATACCGACAGCGTGGGTCTTTTCCCAGATTGGCGTAAGGCTGGTCCCGTTTATGAACTGCCGTTCTCGACGCTCTACGGCAAAAAAATTTCAAACCTTATAACGGCAGGACGATGCATTTCCGTAACGGATTCAATGTGGGATATAACCCGTGTAATACCTGTATGCGCCGTATCCGGTCAGGCTGCCGGAACTGCCGCGGCTATAACGGACAATTTTGCAGACACGGATATAAAAAGACTTCAAAAGCTTCTTAAAAGCACAGGCGTCATGCTTCACGAAAAAGAGCTGTAATAAAACAAGCACAAGGCGGACCGAACGGTCTGCCCTGTGCCTGTTTTTATTTACTTTTTAAGCCGTTCCTCAAAGGCGAACAGCTTTATTATAACGAAAGTAACGGGGCCGCCGACTACCGTCGCAATGGTCGTTGCCCAGAACTGACCTATTTTCAACACATTTATCGTCAGCATACTCGCAAATGTATAAATCAGAAAATTCGGTATATATGAAAGTAAAAAGCAAAAATACTTTTTAAGCGAAAGCTTGCATTTGAATACTGTTTTGCTGTTAAGTATGTAATTAATTGTAAGCGAAACAAAATATCCGATATATGCGGAAATATTCTGCTGAATTTTAAAATGCGCGAGCCATGAAAAAAACGCCGTATTAAAGGTATTTACTATTCCTATCAGGCAAAAACCGATAAATTTTTTACTGAAAAAAGTATTCTTCAGCCGTATGCCGAATTCTCGCAATATACACTCGCCTCTTTTCCGTAAAAGCCATTATAACAAAAAGCCGGAAAAAAGACAAGCAAAATTTATTGGGCGAAGAGCTTTTTCACCGCTGGTATACGGAAAATGATTGCCGCCGCAACAGTTGTGATAACAAGCTCGGGCAGCATATAAAAGCCGTTGTAAGCCAAAGAATAAAGGAAAGGACGGTTTGTAAAAATATTTCCGAAAATTTTAAACTGCTCAAGATTTTTATATATAACATAGCCTGATATAAAGTGGCTTACAAATCTTAAAAAGATTGCAAGCGCAACGCCGCCGCAAATGCCGGCATATCCCTTTTTCGCAAAAATTCCCGCAATACCCAAAACCGTAAAGGCAATTATGTAATCGAACAAAACAGTACCGATAAGCATAGCCGGCGTAAGCCCCCATGTGAGAACCTCGGGAAGACCTAAAGCCAACTGACCGAGGGCATACACAAACGCGGTGCCGAAGCCCCATTTAAGTCCGAACATTATGGAAATCATAACAATCGGAAGCATGGAAAGCAAAGTTACCGAACCCCCGAGCGGCATTCTAATAACCTCAATAAGGCTCAGAACCGTTGCCAAAGCTACGAAAACCGCGCTCAAGGTAAGCTTGTAAACAGAATTTTTTGTTGTTGACATTTTTTAACACTCCTTTTTATTCTGCAATTCCCTACGAATAAAAAAGCCGCAGGCAAAATCGGCCTGCGGCAATACTCCTTGCGTATTTTCCTACGACGGCATTATCCGTATCAGGTCACAGGTCGGAGTCATAGTATAACGGACTCCCTCTCAGCCTGAGTTTCATCAAGCTCCCTAAATTGCAACGCCATTATAGCATCAAACGCTTGAATTGTCAAGTCATTCTTAAAGTAACGGTTATTCGCCGCTTTCCCCTTTGTATTTCCGCTTTGTTGCCATTCCTCCTCTTATATGCCTCTCCTGCTTATTTTTTTCAAGCACCTGCTTAACACTGCGGTAAAGCTGCGGATTTTCATGCGATAATCTTTCGGTAACATCTTTATGTACGGCTGTTACTAATACGAACGGTTTCGTCAAGCCCTAACTCTCTGAAGAGCTTGAGGAAGACCTCAACGTTTCCGTTTCGGTCAACCTCTATTCTGTCTATCACCCGTCTTAGCTGTGCGTTGGTAATTGCCCTTAAATTGCTGATGTCCTCAATTTCTTTAAAGGTGTCGGCGAGTATCATTTGCAGTCGGTCGCCTTTGGTCAGGTGCTGTTCCACCATTTTAAGTTCCTCCTGCAGCCTGTTCATCTCCTGCTTGTCTCCGCCGATTTTTGCGTTCAATTCCTCACGGGTTATAAGGTCGTCGGTATACATATCCATATACTTTTGGCGGTTGCGTTTCAGTTTTTCAATCGCTGTACGCAATTCCTTTTCGTAAGCAACATTTTCATCTTTAGCACGGTACACCTTTTGAAATTCGTTTACCACATATTCGGTAACATTTCTCTTACTTTTTAGTATGTTCGCAAAGTACTGCTCAATAACCTCTATCAGTTCGTTTTCATCAACCGATACGGCATTAGGGCAACTATCCGCACCCCTGTTATGCCCCGAGCAGACCCACCTGACATAGGTGTTTTTGTAAGTACGCACGCATCTTCTGAACGACCAGCCGCAGTCCTTGCATTTTATAAGCGTGGAGAAAAGATGCTGATTGCTGTGCCGCTCTTTATCCACCCGAAATTTTTTGCCCCGATCCGCTTTAAGCCGTCCTGCCTCGGCAAAATCCTCGTCACTGATAATGCGAAGTTCGGGGCGGTCCGCCACATACCATTCATCCTCATTTTTTAAGGTGCGTTTGCCTGTAAGAAAGTCGGAAACCTCTTCTTTTCCGTTTACGATTTTTCCGGTGTACAGCTCGTTTTCAAGAATTCGGCAAACCGCATTTTGCGACCACTCGCAGCCCCGTTTGGTTTTGATTTCACGGGCGTTGAGCATAGCGGCTATTTTAGCCGCGCCGTAGCCCTCGTTTAAATACCACCTGTAAATTCGACGAACCACATCGGCCTCCGCTTTGTTGATCGTCAGATTAAAATAATCGCCGATCGTTTTATCGTACCCGAACACAATGTTCGGCACTCTGCCTTTTTCGGCATTTATCTTTTTGCCGAACTTTACACGCTTGGAAGTATTTGCGCTTTCCTCCTGCGCTAACGCACCGAACACGGTAAGTACAAATTCACTGTTGCCCATACTTGTCATATTCGCCGTTAAAAACTGCGTTTCTATGCCGAGCGATTTTAATTTTCTTATGTTCTGGAGCAGGTCAACGGTATTCCTTGCAAAGCGCGAGATGTCTTTTACAACCACCACATCAAACAGTCCGCTTTCGGCGTCGGTCATCATTTTAAGAAACTGCTTTCGGTTTTTAATTTTTGTTCCCGATAAGCCTTCGTCGGCATACAGTTTTACAAGCCTGTCCCCCGAACGGTCGGTGTATTCCTTAAAAAAGTTTTTCTGCGCTTCCAGCGAATTTAACTGGTCTTCCTTTTCGGTTGATACACGGCAGTAAGCCGCTATATTCATAAAAATTTCTCCTTT